>ERZ791626.99-NODE-99-length-97034-cov-5.106435_pt1 | contig 97034 bp, 68 predicted proteins | sample MGYA00510266_ERZ791626 | MGnify/ENA primary metagenome ERZ791626 (study PRJEB30046, sample SAMN00715208) | human gut metagenome | study: EMG produced TPA metagenomics assembly of the A metagenome-wide association study of gut microbiota in type 2...
CTCCTGCTGGTAATCACGAAGAGTGTCGTTTGGGTAATACATAAGCGGATGCCGGTCGCTACCGACAACAAAAAAGGGAAGGCCACATGCATCATTGCATGCAGCCTATAGTAAATATTCTATTCTTTACAGATTAATTCTTATCGGTGATTTATATAATCCCCCAAGGTGTGTTTCTCCACATCAAAATTGATCCCTACCTTCACCACTTGCAATCCACTGAGGAAAAAGCGTTCGGGATACGCACTTCCACATCGACATACATCCCAAACAGGGAAAAGATGATGTAGAACAGTTGCTGTAATGTCCCTCATAATTCGTGTTATCACAATACGGAACAGTAGAAAGGAATTCCCGAAGAAGACGCAAGGCACCGTCCATATCTCCCCCGGCTATCGCAAGATACATACGGGCAATAGTCATATTGCCTTTCAGCGTGTTATGGGCCAAATATCCCGCTATATCCCCCTATCGGAACTTCAACACATCCTCATTATCTCCCTCACTTTTCCTTTCCACTCCCCCAGTTCACGTTCCGCCTCCCGTGACAGCGGCGGATTGACATACCTGTAAAACTCGATACGCCTCTCATAGTGTTCTTCTATAACCGCCTTCACCTCGAAAAAAAGAAGAAGCGTCATGTTATTTTTTTTCTTCCAGGCTGGTAAAAAAGCCATTAGCCACATGGAGCTTACGCTCCAACTCCCGTCTGTGCAGATTCAACTGGCCCAGACGTTTCACTACCTCGGCAGCCAATTGCCGGGCCTGATCAACAGGATTCAAATGTTCCATCGGATTAAATCGTATTTTTTATATGAATAATCATTTATATGTCCCCGTTCAGGACAAAAACACACGTATCTCAGTTATTATATCGAACTTTGTAACATTGAAAATCAATAACCTGATTCATAAATATCAGGGCTTGCAAATTTAATAAATAAAAACGAATGAACCAATTTAAAATGTCACTGTTTCTGCCACCTATATCACCGGTAAAGGACAGTACCACCGGACGAATCATCCAGCCGCCCACCTTAACGCCCTACAAGGAAATAACCTTACAGGAAGTGTACAAACTTATCACATCCAGCAAACGCCTGAAGACACTGACCGAGACCGTGCGCCGGGCAGCGGAAAACGGGGATGAAAAAGTCTATCGTATGCTCAAGCAACAGACGCTACCCTACGTTACTCCCTGCGGCGTTTTTTCCTACCGTAAAAGCGACAGCCTGACCGGACCGTCGGGCTTGATTGTGGTGGACATAGACCACCTTGATTCCCGTCAGGAAGCGGAAAAGCTGAAAAGACAATTGTTCGACGACCTCCTCCTGCGCCCTGTACTGGCATTCACCAGCCCCAGCGGACACGGAGTAAAAGCGTTCATCCCCTACGACCTGGCACGCATACCCGACACCAAACAAAATACCTCCGAAAACATCCACTGGGCGATGAACTACGTACAAGCAATCTATGATTTCCACAGCAGCCACCCGGACAGGGAAGATAAAAAAACAAACCATTCCGGCAAAGGCGTGGACCGTTCCGGCAAGGACTTGGTACGGGCCTGTTTCCTCTCGTATGACGAGGAAGCATTGATACGCCGGGAAATTTAAAACGAATAGAAAAACATACTCAAAAGAATGCCGGACAAAATTTAAACAGGCACTCAAAAAACAACAAATATCATGAACATGAACAATCCTTTAGAAAACTTGCGGCAGCTGACCGAAGCTGTCCGCATGGCAGGCGCAGACATTGCCCCTACCTATATTGAATATGTACAACTGGCTTTCGCCATCGCAAACGATTGCGGAGAAGCGGGACGCAATGATTTCCTCTCCCTCTGCTCCCTTTCCTCCAAATACGACAAAAAAAATGCACAAGCACTGTTCTCGAACGCGCTTCATGCCGATAAAGAAGATATACATCTGGGAACCGTATTCCATCTGGCCGGACAATGCGGAGTGAAGATTTCCGGCAGCGCCGGCTTCCACAAGGCAGGGACAATGGGGACAGCAGGGACACCCCCGGATTTTCCACACACGTGCGCGCGATATAATAAGGTGGAAAATGACGTTTCCGATGATACCGACGAGGAGGAACAGCTCACCGAAGGCTCCGAGCCTTATTCCCCCCTGCCTACCTTTCCACAGGACTATGTGTGGCCGGAGCTGCTGGAGAAAATCATCTCCTTCGGTAAAAAGCCCGAACAGCGTGATGTGTTGCTCCTGGGAGCGTTTACCGTACTGGGTGCCTCCCTCTCCCACGTAGTGCGGTGCCAGTACGGCCGGAAGTGGCAGGCCCCCTGTATGCAGACTTTCATCGTGGCCCCGTCCGCCGCAGGAAAAAGTGCATTGACGTGGGTGCGGCTCCTCATCGAACCTATACACGACAAGATACGAAACGAGGTGAAAGAGGCGATGAAAACTTACCGCCGGGAAAAGGCGGCCTACGATTCTCTGGGCAAGGAACGGAGAAATCAGGAAGCTCCCGTATTGCCTCCCAACCGAATGTTCCTCATACCGGGAAACAACACCGGAACAGGCATCCTGCAAAATATCATGGATTCCAACGGAACGGGCCTCATCTGCGAAAGTGAGGCGGACACCGTATCCACCGCCATAGGGACCGAATACGGAAACTGGAGCGACACGCTGCGCAAGGCGTTCGACCACGACCGCCTGTCCTACAACCGGCGTACCGACCGCGAATATCAGGAGGTGAGCAGAAGCTACCTCTCCGTGTTGCTCTCGGGTACGCCCGCACAAGTAAAGCCCCTGATCCCCACGGCGGAGAACGGTCTGTTCTCCCGCCAGAACTTTTATTATATGCCACGCATCACCCAATGGGCGGACCAGTTTGGCGAGGATGAGGTGGATGTGGACGAGGAATTCCGCCTGATGGGCAACGAATGGAAAAACACGCTGGACGAGCTGACGCTTCGGGGATTGTTTACCCTGAAGCTGACCCATGCCCAGCATAAACAGTTCAACTTCCTGTTCGACAAACTGTTCCATCGTTCCGGCAAGATCAACGGAGACGAGATGGGCAGTTCCGTCATCCGTCTTGCCGTCAATGCGTGCCGCATGATGTCGATAGTCGCCATCCTGCGAAGCCTGGAAGATTCTTCTCTGGTGAAACCTGACGCGCATATTTCTTCCGATAATCTGAAGGACCGTATCATCCCACGCTGGAACATGGTGATTACAGACGATGATTTTCATGCCGTGCTTGCCTTGGTGGAGCCGCTTTATCTGCACGCCACCCATGTTCTTTCGTTTCTGTCCTCCTCCGTTATCAAGCGCCGGAGCACGGCGGACAAGAATATGCTCTTTGCCGAAATGGAGGACGAGTTTACCCGCCGGCTGCTGCTGGAAAAAGCGCACGACAGGAGGATACCTGAATCCACCGCGCTTACCTGGCTCAAACGGCTCACCAAACAGGGGGCGCTGGTAAGTGTGGACGGCAAGGGGACGTATCACAAGAACTGACCCGGCTTTCTATATGTACACGTATGTGTGTGTGAGGAAAAAAGGGGGTGTCCCCACTGTCCCTGTGTCCCCGTCGCTGCTCCGTGCGGCTGTTGTTCCCGGATAGCAAAAATCGTTTATGGCAGTTTATTTGGATTGTTCAGAAAACTCCGGATAAACTTTATTATCATCTATCAAACTCACGTTAAATAAGAAACCATTCATGAATAAGACCGAAACAGCCCTTCTCTATTTTCCGGACAGTACGCCGAAAGTAGCCGTGCGTCATCTGATGCGCTGGATCGCCCAGTGCGCACCGTTACTCCACGCCCTGGAAGCCACGGGATACCATCCCTGCCAGAAATCCTTCACCTGCCGCCAGTTGCAACTCGTCTACCTCCACCTGGGAGAACCGTGATTCCCCCTGAAATCTGCCACAGACTGTCCGAGAACTCTTCCTCTATCTCTGAGACGTGGATTACGCGGAAAGAATAAAGAGGGAACCGTGAAATCCGCGCCTGAAGTCACCACATGACGCAAGCGCTGACCGAGTTCCCGGACAGTCTCCCCAAAGGGTCAAAAGGGGTCGGAAGGGGTCACGCCGCACGGACGTGAGGTTATCTTTGCAGTGTCAGAAGGAAGAAGCCGCAACCCGGCACAAGATTACAAAAATCCTGGTACAAGATTCCGCGGATCTTGCCCCAAGTTTCACCGGATGCCGCAGCAGTGTGCGCCTTGCTCCTACCTGACACTTTTCCGATAATAATAACCCTTTAAAAACAAAAACGATGATCAACTACAGTATCTCACTCCGTGCCAATCCCAGTGACCAGGATGCTCCCAAGAAGGCTTATGCCAACGCCCAGTACTCAGAAATCATGACACTGGACAAGTTTGCCGAGCATATCTCGACCCACGGCTCCAAATACAACCGTGCCGACATCCAGGCGGTCCTGATCCAAGCGGTGGACTGTATGCGGGAGCAGCTTCTGGCAGGACAACGCATCCAGATGGGCGATCTGGGCACTTTCTCCATTCATATCAACAGCATGGGAGCCGAATCACTGGAAACATACAATCCCGCCATCCATGTGGAAGACCTGAACGTGCGCTGGAAAGCCGGAACCCGTTTCCTCAGCTTGCTGAAAGACAGCGTATTCAACCTGGTCCCTACCCGAAAGGCCGCCAAACTGGTGGTTAAAGCCCTGAAAGCGGGGAAAAACACTGTGGACTTGACGGGAGAGGCTTCCGGACCGGATGACAAGACGGAAGAAAACGCCTGAACTTTCCGGACTTCTGAAGTCTGATAGTATTTTGTCTTTTTGAGATGAACCTGTTGTTCTGAAATAGACCTGTATTTCTGAAATGAAACTGTTGTTCTGAACAAAGTGAAGAATCTGAATGCAATCATTTTTATGCCCACAGATTCCTCGTCTTTGTCCGGAATGACAGAAAAAAACAAATCCTTTAAAACAAATATTCCTATGAACAATTCAAAGAAAATCACCTGGAAGCAAATTCTGCACGCCATTATCCAAGCTGCCATAGCAGCGCTCACCGCCTTGGGCGTAACCAGTTGCACCACTCTCTTTTAAAAAGCCCCTGACCCATCGCATGACACTTTTTAATTCTTAATTCCCTATTTCAATTCAACCATGATTCAAGAAACTTTCCCTATGATAATCGGTGAGGAAGAGATTCCGAACGAACGTGCTCTCCTCACTCAGGAGGACGGCCCGATGATGGCATCCTCCGCTTCCGTGAAATATATCGTCATTCATTGCAGCGCCACACGCTCCACCCGGGATTACACCGCCGAGCAACTGCTCCGTGACCACAAAACGCGAGGTTTCCGCACGGTGGGGTATCATTTTTATATCCGTCGTGACGGAAGTGTAACCCAGCACCGCAAGCTTCTGGAAGTGGGTGCACACTGCCGCCCCTGGAACCGTTGCAGCATAGGCATCTGCTATGAGGGCGGGCTGGATGCGGACGGACGTCCGGCAGATACCCGGACACCGGAACAGACGGAACAATTTATTTTGTTGCTGATGCGGATGGTGAAAATCTTTCCCGGTGTCCGGATAAGGGGACACAGGGATATGCCGGGAAGTATCCCGAAGGCTTGTCCGTGTTTCGATGCGGAGGGGGTATTCGGGTACTTGGAGAAATAATAAAGAAAGTGGCAATCACCATGCAGTTTCTTCTTTGGGGGAAACTGCATGGAGAATGCCCTTACGTATGATTTGTTTTTCTTTGTAGAAAGGTTTTACAATAATGAATTTACTCAATCTACAGACTACCATACTAATCGTATACGATAGCCCTATAGAGAACCGACATTGACATCATTCTAATTTACCCTACCCACCATTCATCTTTCTACAAAACAGAAGCAAATCACCTAGCAGTACAATCAATCGTGCACACCGTTACAGCTTATCAATTTCTTCCGCTGAAAGTCCGGCAACCCGGACAATATCCGCTATGGAAAAACCGTTCTCTTTCAGTTTACGGGCGATTTCCAAACGCTCCTTCAAACGTCCTTCCGCCTCTCCTTCCGCTTTTCCTATCGCTTTTCCTATTGCTTTTCCTTCCGCGACAGCCTGTTCACGGATATCATTTTCCACAATACGGCTCACGTTATAACGGTCCACCGCCTTATCATAAGCGATACGGTCACCCTCAGACAGGTGAGCCTTGGCGGCAAGGCGGTCAAGATGGCTGAAAACCTGTTCTTTCAGCGCATCGGGCATTCTGTTCCAGTTGTTCATATTCTTCAGTGCATACATTAGTTTATCGGATAAAGTAGAACATTCATCCAGTTCCTTCGTAAAATAAGGAAACTGGAGATAAATCTGACGGAAATTCCGGTTCACCACACGACCGCTGTCCCGGTCGGAAACCACCGTGTCGGTACGGAACTTGCTTTCCAGACCATCCTCCTTGAAATTCATCAGGAAAATGCCGTACACGGCAGGAAGCCTGTAACGGAGACCGTAAGAAGCCTCTTCTTCCCTGAGCAGACCGCAATCCCCCTCCAACGGAGTGTCGGGAACACATACCTCTTTAGAGGACGGATTCTCCATCTGGCGGCTCACTGCACGGCATACATAATAAAGCGTACGGTCCAGGAAATGACTGTGCCAACGGTTCTGCATCTCCACGATGATGTACTCGCCCGTAGAGGTACGGCAGTAAAGGTCATAGATGATGCCCTTGTCGTGAATATTCTCCGAACGGTCCTCCTTGTCCAGAAACGTCAGGTCTTCAATGTGATGCTCACCGGACAGCAATTCGTTAAGCAGGATTATCAGCAGATCCTTGCTGGCGGGTTGGCCGAAGATTATCTTGAAGCCGAGATCCGTAAAAGGGTTTACAAAGCGGGATGACATAATAAAGATGATTTTATGGTTTCTGACCGCAAAGAAACGAATTCTATCTGGAAATTCCTATGAATGAACGCTTTTTATTATTTTAAATGGATTTTGAAGACTAAGCCACCGGAAAAGTATTTGCAACGGTTCAGTTCTACTATGGCGTTGATGTAGTCTTTCCAGAAGCTGTACTCAAAGCCAAGATTTACCTGATACTTCGCCCCGTCAGGGTCAAAAGTAAAATCCTCCTTCACATCCGTATAACCGGGAACCACTTCTGCCATTAAATTAACACCATTAATGGCTTTATGCACCCAAGAATCACTGTCCTTCAAATGAAACCGGAAATTCGCACCCATAGCCGGATTATTCAACTTATTATCAAAACGGTTGCTGTATATCCATGACAGGTGTGCACCTAATGTACCCACATTCTCAAAATAAAAATGTTTGGTTATGGCCAAATAATAGCGGTTAAGAAAACCATTACCATAATTTAATTCTGAAGGCTTGGACAGCGATCCTCCATTCCATGAATCACCTATCACATCATTCGCCCCGAGAACTATCTGGGGGGTCCATTCTTTCCACCAGCCTTCTTTCCACACTCTAAGCCGAAAATGAAAGGAACGGTCCTGATTAATAAATTTACCATACGTAGAAGGAACCCAATAGCCCGAACTATTACCATAATCCACAGGAGCAGCTTTATGACCGGTACACAGATAACCTGCCTCCAACCATGGGAAAATGGTAATATTGATATAGTAGTTCCATGTGTCATACCACCAACGGGGAACGGTAGCGTGATGATTCAGCCAGTTACCACCTGCCATAAAGGTTTTATCACGCTGCATGTCGGCAGTGGGCATGTTCATCAAACCCGTTGTACCGTAGTTTATCTGAGAGTTTGCTGATAAAGAAATAAACAATCCTGCTATAACACACCCTTTTTTATAATCCCAAATCATTATAAACTTTTTCTATGGTCCACTTAACCTTTTCCATTGTAAAATTCTTAACTACACGATCGTGAGCATTCTCTGCATAGTATACCCGTAAAGAATTATTCACCAATAGTGTATCTACTGCTTTTGCATATTCCAATGAATTTGAATTTTCCACTTCAAGCCCCGTTATCCGATCAAGACTGACCCAATTCACTCCGGATCCTTCAATTGTAAATGTCACTGGCACACATCTACAATACATTGCTTCTGCCAAAGCTAAACCAAAAGCTTCATTTTTCGTAATGGAAGGGAAAGCAAAAACATCTGCCGCATGTAAATAATATTTCAATTGCAAATCACTAATACGTCCCAAAAAAATTACTCGTTCTGAAATGCATGATTGCTTTAACTGTTCCGTCAAAGGACCGTTTCCCGCAATCAAAATCCGACAGTCTTCCTTAATATGCTTTTCTGCATCCAACAAATACCGTAAACCCTTATATTCTACATGCCGACCTATAAAAAAGACAAGTTTCTTACCACCATATTTCCACTTTATTTCCTCCACCTTGCTTTCCTCTTCTTTTTTCAAATCCAAGCGAGTTATATCAATAGTATTAGGAATTACGACAACCTTACTCCGATAGTTTTTCAATATTTTAGACGCATCTCGATAATTGGGACTTGTAACAGAAACTATATTCGCACGCTTCAAAAGTGCAGTTTCAACAGGCTTCACTAACGGGTATATATATATCTGCTTTGTTATATCCAAATGCCAATGTAACAACAACTTTGTGCTTGCAGGCAAGACTAATAACAAATAAAAAGCTATAAGAGGATTTGGATGATGAAATAAAACCAAATCAGGTTTCCATATCTCTATCATATTCTTTAATCTCTTATAATAAGAAAAAGACAAAGACTGACTAGCTATTTTTCCAAAACATCCTATCCTTAAGACTTGTATCCCATTCACTTCAGAGCCAATAGTATCCACACCATCGTTAAAACAGATTATTCTGTTTTCATACTCTGGAAAAGCTTCCGCAATGTATTGACATACTCCTTCTGTACCGCCAACAAAAGGATAATAATATTTTGAAATATGAAGAATCTTTTTCATATCTCATTTTTTAAAGAATTGAATCATATAATTTAGTAAGATTTTCCAAATGAGTATCCATAGAATACTTTTCTTTTAGTGAACAATCAAATGCTTGTTGGGACATTCTGGCTAGTTTATCCTTATTCATTTTTTCCATACAAATTATTTTTTCTTTTAAAGATTTCAAACTTCCTATTTGAAATATGAACCCAGTTTCACCATCTATTATCTGCTCCGCAGCGGCATTTTTATCAGGCACAATACAAGGAATACCACACGATTGCATCTCCGCAACAGAAAGACCAAAAGTTTCATACCATTTAGAGGGAAAGACAAATGCTTTGGCTATTTTCATATAGTTTTCTTTTTCTATACCTGTTACCCAGCCAGTAAATTTTATCATTGGATACTTCTTCTTGTAAGTATCTAGTAAATAACCATCTCCCAATACATACCCTTTTAAACCTAATTGAGAAACAGCCTCACAAAACAAATCTATTCCCTTTTCAAAAGATAGGCGAGCTACAAATAAATATGAATCATTATTTTCCACTTGAATTCGTTCTGAAAAAGACAATAAACCAATAGGGTTATTTACTCTGTATAGTGCCTCCCCTTTATCAGGATAATATTTTTTGAAAATATAAGCAGACAAATCAGAAATAGATAGAAAAACGATATTGTTGACCTGATGAAGCATTCGATTTTGTATTATCTGCCTAACGAATCTCCACATTTTTTGTAAATACCCTCGTGCATCGCAATTACAAAACATGCAAGAAATTCCCAAAGGATATTTTGTGCATATTTTATTATGAGGATAATCATAAAATCCACCATTAGGACAATATACAAAAAAATCATGCAAAGTAACAACTGCTTTAAATCCTTGTTTTTTAATAACAGAAAAAAGAGAAGAAGAAAGTCCTTTATTCCATGCATGAAAATGGACAATTGTTTCTGCCCTATTTAATGTTTTCAACAGTTTATCAAAAACGACTTTTGCCTTCACATTCCATATGCCTTGAATGATAGCTCTCATTCTATTAGGATCATGTAAGATGTCATATTGATTTAGACATACAACTTCTATTCCCTGTTTTATAAGACTTTCGTCAACCGGTCCCACTGCAGTAAACAAAATTACTCTATACCCTTTTGCCAGTAAACCTATAGCTGAAGAAATAGCTACTTGTCCTGCTCCACCATTCACAAAAGAAAAATCATTTACAACAACTATTGTTTTAATATTCATTAATTTGTAATGCATTTTTTGTTATGAATATTTTGTCGAAGAGATAAGAAATAATAAACGAAATGGAAAAAAGCAGTTCCATAAAGTGTATAATTACCACCTTTTATTAAGTATGAAATAAAAAATACTAAAAGACAGAGACTTATTACATTTTTTTTATTATAAAACTTCACCAAAAAAAGAATATAAATGCATAGTCCTATTATTCCAAATTCAGAATATAACCGGGCAAACATCGAATAAGCATCATCCTTATTCAAACCATATAAATAATAATCTGATTTATATAGATGTTCATAGTTTTGCGCATGAGTTCCTAAACCAGTTCCTATCATACGGAATGGAGCATTAAACGCAATCCAATAATTTGTCAAAGATGCATAAGAACTAGCATTTAGACGTTCAAAATATTCAGGATCTGCATCTTTACTTATTGACAGTGTTTGGGTTACCTTAAACTCTATCATCGCCAATTTAGAATTTTCAAAATACTTCCCTTCTGAAAATACATTCAAATTAGAAATAATCCAAAATCCCACAAATACAACAATTACAATAAGTAAATACTTAAGGTATTTAAAAAGCTGATTAATTTTTAGAAATAGAATAATTATAATAGCGACAAAAGAACTTGTAGTAAATGTGAGAATAAAAGCAGTCAAAATAACTAGCGATTTATTTTTATTCTTTAGATAATAGTCTTTAGATAAAACAACATACGCAGTTGCTGGAATAGATACTGCGGCAAAATTACCTGGTTCCATTAAAACAGCATGTAATCTTCCGGAATTTTGAGTGATAAAACCATCTAAAGTATATGGAAAAATATCTTTTCCTGTTATCGACATTATTATGAACTGTACTATCCCTAATAAAGACAACAAATAAATTAAATCTATATATTTATTAAACCACTCATTTATTCCTTTATGACAATAATGAAAAATTTGATAATAGCAAAAAAACATCGTTACCAATAATGCAATTTGTTGAATAAATTTAGATATACTATATCCTGTTAATAAAATCATTAATGATGAATGAAAAAAAACAAGTCCTCCAATCAACAACCATCTACGACCAACATAAATTTTTCGTATTTGATAAATTATAAAAATTGTTTGCATTATTAAAATTGCAGGTTCAGTATATCTTCCCGCAACAATACTAATTAATGATAACCAAATAAATAAGCCTAATAATTTATCCCTAGTAAAGAATGTCATCTGCTATTTTTTATACAAATACTATTATTTTTTATAAAACCTATAATTTCCTTCCACCTTTACAGGATGCATAGAAGACATTTTTTTATCAGGATCAAATTCTATAAAACGTAGAGACTGACTTACATATAAACCTGACATATCCAAATTCTTAGAAACACAAGTATTTGCCCCAATCATTATATTGTCTTTAATTCTAATTCCACAACAAATAATACAACGACTACTTACATTTACTTTGTTTCCTATTATAATATCTCCGTCAATTCTATGACAGCCATTGCCTTGTTTTTCTAAATAAAAAGAATGAGTCCATACCTGTGTCCCTATCCCCGCAAAAAGAGTTTGCTCTCCAATTATAATATTGGCTGTAACATCGAATATGTGTCCTACTTGTATAGAAGATTTTTTTCCTAGAATAAATTTTATTTCACTCTCTCTTTTCATTGGTCCACTTATTTTATTCTTTATGCGTATTAATGAACTTTCTCTAAGTAATACAGTGAAATTTCCTTTAATAAAGTTGAAATGTTGGATACAAGCTCCTTTTTGCATACTTAAAAAAGGAAGAACAATAAGATTAAAGTGTCCGATTCTGCAACCTGAAGATATATATAACTGTCCAACACAAACAAATGAAAAACCGATTCTGACACCTTCATCTCGCCAAGCAATGATATTAAATAGCTTCAAGAAGAAAGTAATTAAAAAAGAAGGAAGGATAAAGAAAAGACATCCCCTAATTACTTTTCCTAAAAAGAAAATATATTTTCTCACACACATTTTTCTATACTTTGTTTTTAATTTGAGACACGATTATATTGACAACTTAATAAATTATTCAATTGTTATATTTATGATAATGAAGAATATAAAAAATTCATAGATTCTTTGCGTAATCTGTTTATCTCTGATTGGATTATATTATAATCTAAAGTATCTTTCGACAAGCAATCTGCAATCTCTTTACTGGTTACTAGACATCTTTCTATTTTTAATGTATCCAATAATGATTCAAGCCTACCATTTGTCGATCTTTTTTTGATACTTTGAGGATTAAAACGATAAAAAGGGAATAAATATTTATGAAAAATAATAGAAAAAGCACTACAATGAAATGAATCGGTACAAATATATTGAGCATGATATATTAAATTTAAAAATTGCAGAGGACCAAGATTTGGAACTATATAATCTCCAAATTTAAAATCATAGCTATTAATTCCATCACTATGAGGTATATTAACAATCTTATAACCCGTTTTCTTTTTTAGATTTTCTGCAAACGTTCTTTCTATTTTTCTATTTCCTAAATAGTAACAGAAAATGTAATTACCTGATATTAAAGGTTGTTCATCGACCAAATCTAACCACTCGTTCTTTTCCAATAGAAAAGTAGGATCCAAAACCTGTTTTGCTATCTTATCTGTCAAATTTGAAACGATATCTAGACCTTGTTTTTCTCGAACACTTATAAAATCAAAACGCCTCAAGAAAGACGAAGTTTTAATTGCATCTTCTCCTGAAATCGATGAAACTCCAAAACTTGATGCGTATGATATTTTCGGAATATACTCAGGAACAATATTTAGTGTATAATAGTCCTTACCCAAGCTTATAGGGTTCCATACTTGGTCGCTACCGACTAAAGCGAAATCACATTCAGAAACATATTCCAATAATTTTTCACGTGTGCTGATTCTTTCACTCAAGGAAAGATAATCATGTACAAAACTACTAAAGGTCTTCTTCCTTGATACATCAAATAAATAAAAATCCCGATCTATATATTTATAGAATTCTCGAAATATGGAATTAATCTTAGCCTCTAGCAAATTCTTATTAAAAATCCGAAGAAATTGAGAGGTTATTTCTTTTTTGTTATAATTTATAATTGGAGCATAATACCCTTTATTCAATAACACACGTTGCAAAGCATACGATTGTAGCATACTTCCATAATTGAAAACATCAAATACAGAAAACAAAGCAATTTTTTTTTGCTTTTTATTAATATCTAAACATTCCATCTTATTTTCTTTACAGTTAACCCCACACATCCTCTAAATAATAAATAATAATTATATAACATACCCACTGTTTTATGAGATTTTCTAATCCTAAATGTTTCCCATTGACATAAATAAGAAAAACTCAAACCTCCGCCCTGCATTTGAATTACCGGAGATGGATAGAATGCAACATCTAAAAATTTACCATTACGCACTAACAATTCATAATCTGCGCAAATCCTATAAGATGTATCAAATAAACCATTTTTCGTAAAAAGGTTTCTATTATGCAAAACAGACCCGTGAGACAAACACATATTCTTTTTCAATTTTTCCCAAGAATATCTTTCTCCACGTATCATCAAAAGCTTTCCAGTTATATCTACATAACGACTTTGTGCTGAAACAATATTTACATTATGAGATAATGACAAAACATAATTCACATATTTCATCAATGCGTTATCTAAATAAAAGTCATCTGCACCAAGAAATTGAATATATTTCCCTGTTACTAACTTCAAAGCTTTATTCCAAGCATCATAAACACCGTTATCCTTTTCCGAAATGAGCACATCAATTAAAGAACTATAATCACGAATTATATCCAAGGTATGATCTGTAGATGCTCCATCCACTATCACCAATTCTATTTCATTAGTTTTCTGATAAACAATGCTATCCAAACAACGTTTAATCGTTTTTTCTGCATTATACGTTGCTATCACAATTGAAATTATCTTTTGCATTCTACTATATCATTCATTATTTCACTAAAACGACTTCTAAAACATTCCAGCGTAAAATGCTGTTGTGCATATATATAACTGTCCTTACTTAATTTGCTTACCTTCTCTAGATCATACTGCTGTACTTCCTGAATTTTACTTATAACATTTTCCAATTTACAATTTTCAAATTCCAAAATAGAAGAATGTGAATTATATCCTGTTTCTTTACTAACAATAGGTATCAATCCATATAACATACAAGTAGCTATTCCAGACATCATTCCTTCTGAACAAGAAGCAGACAAAACAAACATATTTTTTCTAACCACTTCTTCAATAAAAGTATCACTCAGAACATTTACCGGAGAATGAACTCTTATATTTTGTGTTAAAAGGGGTTTAATAATTTTTATTTCTGACAAAGGAATACCATATATATTCAGTGTACACTCCGGCAATTGCCTAAAAGCATCAACTAATACATCTAGCCCTTTGTGAATAATCCCTTGACTTCCAAACCATACAAAAGAATTTCTATATTTTTTTATGTGCAAAGCATCATATTGAAATGTCTTATTAAAAAGACCATTTACATTTATTGGATATACACTTCTAAAATATGAACGCATTGAATGAATATTGTATTCACTATTTATAACAATGGCATCATCTGATATTTCAAATTGTTCTTTATCAAAATATCCTTTTCTGACAATTGCGGAAGTTATAGATAAATGAGGATGCCTTTGTCTAAAATATTCTACTCGTTCTTTATATTTTCGTTCAACCACTTCCGGATTATTCTCGGTTATAAATAATATAGATTGCCTACATTGTCCTCTTTTAACGAGCTCAGTATACACCTTTCCAAATCCTAGTATATAATCATATTGTTTACCTGATAATTGAACTATAGCGTGCTTATCATTACAATCACAGATATCAATAGAGAAATTCATATCAATCAACACCTTTATCATTTGGTTGATATGTAAAAACAAGGGATGATATATATCACCTTTTCCATAATCTATATGTAATGGAGATACATAACATAATAAAATCCGTTTTTGGGATCCAAGCAAATCATGATTAAGATATAAGATAGTATTTCCAAGTATAGTACTGCAAGTTTTCTGTATATTCTTATTTTGACGTATACACTCCTTTTTCCCTATTGATTTTACAATTTCACTAAATCTCATTTTATTACAACATTATCTATTTTTAATCCTTGCAATATCACACTACTAATATTCCAATCATTTTTTTTCTTCTTCAAATTCACTATCTTATGAACTAGCCTAAAAATGTTTTTTTTGACAAAGTTTTGTTTATATAGCATTTTATTTTCTCCTATAAAGGAAACAAGAGGTTCGTACTTTATTTTTAAGCAATGATGAAAACAATATATAGGAAGCAGATATTCTGCAAAATGTCCCAAAATACGCCTCGCTCTAGAGTAACTAGAAAAACGAATATACTTCTCACATTCAAAAAGAATAGAAAACTGCCATTCAGCAAATTCATCAAATATTTTTTTTGAACATACAAACATATTGAAAGCTATATCCATATTATTATATAGGTATGCTAATACAGATTTTTTATATTCTGGATATAATTTCTCTATCACTTGACATAATATAGCAACATCTTCCTCTATTGCAGCCCGATACAACTTCTGTTCTATAGAATATGGATAATAGATGGGTTCAGGTAATATTATATCATATTTTTGTAATAGGGGAATCACATTGTCTTCTGTGTACTTAGTTTTAAAATATCTCCGATAATGACACAAACCAATATATTCCACATCTTTCAAGTTTTTCCATGCCCAATATTGAGCAGTAAGTTCACAATATATCGGATTCTTCTCACTGATATTATCACCCGTATCATCTCCCTGAAAGCCTAAATCGCAATGTGAAAGAACTTTCCCGACTTGAATCGGTATATAAACATTATCGCTATAAACTTTATCCGGTTTGTGGGTCACCACTAAAATTTTTGTTTTACATTCTTCCATCATACCCCCAGCTATTTTTCCCTCTCCACTGATTTAATATTTTCTTTATTTTATCCTTTAATGTCCAATCAACCCAACTTCCTGCACAACAATGAATAGCAACAGAATCTTGGGTGGCCAAATTAGGATGACCCGCAAAAACCGCTGACGGAAGAATCAACATTCCATTATTTATCTTTTGCAAGATATCTTTATATAGAAACCCATACTTAACAGCTATCCTAGCCAATCTATAAGGTGCTATTATTTTGTTATTTAAAGTACCATTCGGCAAAATAAAAGAAGCATTCTCATAATAGGTCATACAATCCTTCAAATATGGATGTCCTGCTACTCCTCCTAAAATAGCAGCTTGAATTCCTAATGATGGAACAAATTCTAAATTACTATTCAACAGAAATCCATATTCATCAACATATTGCTTCTTTATCGTATCAAAAGTTGAAGTATCACATTCAATGGAAGAAAAAAAATCATAATCCAAATATTCATCCAAGTTTCCACGAAGTAAAACGTCACTATCAAGATATATTCCACCCTCAGTATAAAGAGCATACAATCTTATATAATCAGCGGCAAAAGCCCACTTCTTTAAAGAACAAGCCTCCTTCACAAATCTTACCGTATTCACATCGAAATTATCCATATTCCAACATTTTATCTCATAATCCGGTAAAAAAACTCTCCACGATTCTATGCATTTTCCTATCTTTGATGGAAATGCATCATTGCTAAGCCAACAAAAATGTAATTTTTTAGGTATCATTTATTCCTTCTTATATATTTTCGTATATTCAACTTCAAATTAAACAAGCACTTTTATTGTAAGTATATGCTATCTCCGGGCAACCAACTATATCCATATCCTTTACTTAATTTTCCTTAATATGACTTTTAAACGATGATGAAATTGCAATGCCAGATTAAACAAATACCAATAATTACTCAAAGCAAGATTATAGGTAATCAACTGATATAAACCTGCTTTATTTCTCCACTCTTTAAAAAAACGAGATTTATACCGATTCGCTTCCGGATACATTTGAAAGTATATTTTCCTATTATCTCTTTCCACATTCACAAGACACAAGTATTTTATTTTTAGCATAGTGTATGCCATTTCATAATCATAGCCTACAATGTCATTTTTTTTCATAAAACTAATTGAATAATCAATCATACGACAAAAGCCATCCAGACATTGTCGGTTCATCGGTTTATGGCAAATAGACTGACTATTATATTGTATATAATTATATAGTGGTTGAGGTATATATTCTATTTTGTCTGCCAAATAAAAGCATTGAAGCATAAATATATAATCCTCCCCATAATCGATCCCAGCTACATAATCTATTTCCTTTATCAAAGAATATCTTATTAATTTATTCCACCTAGCACAATGCTCGACTTTTAATACTTCCCCTAATAATTTTTTTTTAGATATTGATAAATCATCTTTTTCATAAACTCTTTTATTTTCATATATGCGCCAGAAGTCTACTCCTACAATATCAGCATCTGTTTCTACAGCTTTATTATACATTTTTTCTATCATGTCAGTCTCTAGATAGTCGTCACTGTCTATTTGTAAGATATATTCTCCTGTAGCATATTTCAAAGCCTCATTTCTAGTAAAAGCTATACCCTTATTCTTTTTATTATTGATTATTTTAATTAGTTGCTTTCTTGACTCCGATAAATTCTCCAATACTTTGTCTATCACTATCATACTCCTATCCAAAGTACAATCATTTACAATAATCACCTCTATCTCCTCCTGTAAGGTCTGATTCAATACAGAAAGAATACAACGTTCCACATATTTTTCCACATTATAAACAGGTATTAACACACTGATTTTAGGAGTCTTTAATTTTGCTAACATTTTTTGTATTTTATTAATTGAAAAATCCGTTTGCTAAAAGTCCTAAAATTCCTGTCGAACATTTGGAAAACACATAAACTAAATAACCCATAGAGAAGTAATATTTTTAAAGAAAGAACTACCCAATCCATAAAATTTCCGCATGACAAGTCCATGTATTCGAGAAGGAAACGGGAAATACCCCAAGAGATAATCACCAAACACATTATCCTGCCAATTAAAAACAAATAACTCCATACAGGTCTTTTAAAACCACAACTATATAAAAAATAAGGTTTCCAACAACAAATGACCAACAACAAACTTATTAATACTCCTGTTATGATGCCAGATAATCCATAATAATATCCCAATAAAACAGACAATCCCAAACTTAATGCCGCTTCAATAGCAGGTGCATAAATATCTTGGAATAGCCCATAAGCAGCAATAAAAGCATCATTTGTGCGCGTCATAGTGATAAAAGCATAAATAATCAATAAAGTAAAAGAAGTAGAATCTAGCAAATATTCCTTTCCTATCCAAAGAGACATAAAGGAATGAGATAAATAGAACAAACAAAAACAAATTACAGAAGCAATCCAATAACGACTTACTGTGTATTCCTTATAAAAAGATAATATTTTCTTTTTATTTCCTTCTGCCACTAAATTTCCTATCCCAGCATTCATCCCATTGACCATAGAAGTAACTATCATGGATGTACTCACAACCAACAGCATATAATTCCCATAAATAGCAACAACTGTCAACGATAGAAAAGCATAAATAATCAATGGACTAGTTTGCCCCAACACATAAGACGCAAATTTATGAAAGAACAGTTGTTTTGTTTTTTTCATTATCACAGAGTGTTTTCGAGATAACATTTTCCCTTTTGATAAATCCGGATGAAGCCAAGGAAAACTCCGATGTATCGTTTTCTTTAAAAACAGGCAAGTGACAACAGACATCAACAATTCAATTACCAACCAATAAATATAGCCTTGATGAAAATAACCAATACCAACAATCTGCATCAATAGTTTCAATGCTCGAAAGCCTTGTACATTATAATTTATCTTATATTCCTGCTGGTCAGCACTTAATACTATCTGCTGATAATTAATAATATAACCCAACATGGCAGCCAATAACAGAACACCAAATGAACCATATGCATACCATAACGGTAATTCCATCTTAGTGAATATCCATGGAAAGAAGCACATTAAAACAGCACCACCTGCTAATATTATATAAGCAATACGCCTATAAAGCCAACCTTGAACGGCAACTATCTCATTTATCGTTTCATAATCCTTTTGAAACAGAGGAGTATACAATGTGTATGAAATGGCAGCACTTATACCTAGTTCTGCCAAATTAAGAAATCCAAGCAAGTTCGTTGCTGTTGTATTCAATCCTAAGACTTCCGCGCCTAAACAATCAATAAGAATCTTACGCGAAAAGAATCCAAGAACTAAAACTAGAACACTAAAAAATAAAGAAACACAAGAATTTCTAATACTCTGTACTGTGCGATTCATTTCTGACATTAGTCGCTAGTGTCCAATTTTAACGTATAGTTCAAGGAAAGCCGCCATAAGGCGATTTCCTAATACAATAACATCAAAAAGGATATTGATTTTTAAGATTTATTGTTAGTTCAATCGATAGTCAAGGACAATAAATGTTCATAATCCTTACGTCCTTTAACAATCTCCCTGAAAAATCTCTTGAAATAATCCCACACCCTGCATCTTGTATATTGAGATGATGGTATGTATACCACCGAGACGCGGGCTATCCTGTCACTTCCCCCAAAATAACGAGTCCTTCCGCTCACCAACCAAGGGGTGGATAAAACGTTCGACAATGGAATTGTTGATTGAATAAGAACTATCATTCAAATAAGCAAATACATCATTTTTGAAATGACTGCTCACTTAGATTTTGATATTGTTATCTCTAAAGGCAATCCGGTAGCTTGTGATATCACTTCGGGAGAGCCCCCAAACGAAGAAAATTCTCAGCATCCTCCAATTTACCTTTCTCTATACCTTCGGCTATACTTTTCGCCAGACCTTTACGCTCAGCGGTTCTTACCACATTGACAAGATCACGGTACACTTTCAGACTCTCTTCGTAACTACGCTGTTCCACAGGATTGTAACGGGCTATCTCAGCCGTGGAAAACGCTTTCTCGAATATCCTGCTCTGAAGTTGGCAGGGCATTTGTCCAATACCTTCATGTGGCAAAGAAGTCATGAATTTCTGTTTCTATTTTTAACTCCGATCACAAAGGAATAAATTAATTTCCTTAATTTCCATTGTTTGAAAAAAAGATTAGCTACCGATAAACCATTATTCCACCTTCTCAAACGGAAAAGCCTGAAGATAACTAATAGCCACCGTCATATTACCAAAAGCAAACACCAGCTTGGTATTCCGATGCAGACGCATGATACACCCCTCCTTCCCTTGAAAAACGCCACCCGTAATACGTATCTTCTGCTTTTTCTGAATATACTCCTCAAGAGGCTTATCCATCAGTTCAATGTTATAAGGCATGGATTCATACAGATAAATAAATTCTTCCATCTGTCTATGGGGAATAACAGCCACGCTATAGGAATTGCGGTCTTTTGCAAGATACTGCCGGGGGAACAGATGGGCAAGGATGAGATTCAATTCATCCAACGGAGCACATACAAACAGATAACCATCACCCGTGATTTCCTTTTCATCCGTCAAAGCGTTCAACTTCTGTACAGAGCCTGTCGCGAACGCCTCCTTTACAGCAAAGGCAGACTCCCGACGGGCCGCATATTCTTCCTTGCTATAAGGACACCGTTCAAAACGTCTTTTATGATCAGCAGAGGTATATGAAAACACTTTGAAGCAGAAATATCTTTCTTCCTTTATGCCAGACCGGGTATTAATCATCACAGCCCTCCTGCCGGTAAAGATTTCGATATAGCGTTTCAGCTCTCTGTTGCGCAGGAACATATAATACCACTTGTGGTCAGGATATTCTTTTTCTTCCCCCGTCTGTGACGTGGTTATCAGATCTGACCCCTGGTCTGGGCAGGAAGCGATTGAACTGCATGGCAGTAACCTAGGCGCTTTACCCGTTATGTTTTGATTCTGCGGAAAGGAGTATTCAGTACCCAAATCCGCATCATTACAGATTTGCATCAAAACATAAATTATTTATCATTTGTACTTCTAAAATGAAGGCTTGTTGAAGCTTCATTTTTGGGGTTCTCTTAGTAAGAGATCCCCATTTGGTTGCAAAAGTAGCTATAATTCCCAAGAAATGGAAATCTTTTGTTGTTTTAAAATGCTTTTAACAAGAAATGTATGAGAATTGTTCGTAAAAGGTTATGAATTACGATGTGTATATTTCACATTATCAATAAATTAAATAGAGAAGGGGATCTCTTACTAAGAGAACCCCATTTTTTATAAAACGAATCATGCTATCAAACAGCTGATTTTCAGATTTATCACACTTGTTTATGATAAAAAATAAATTATCCTAAATTAGATATCACACGAAGTCACACAGCATTTCCTAATGGCACGATCCTTTAGATCAGCATTCTGCATATTTCTATATCTCCCCATACAAAATCATTCAATATTTTGTATCTATCACCAACAAGGCATATTTTGATTACTTTGCCGAATATTGAATATTCCCCCAGCTCTTATGTTAGGATTTAAGAAATATTTCTCCGAAAATGATCTAATTTTATCCAAGCCAATAGAACATTCAGGCTGTCATCCTACAGCCTGAATGAATACTTCCCCTACAGCCCCCTTAAAATAATCTGATTGGCTCTGTCTATCTGTGAAGTGGAGATGGATGCCAGATAAATATGAGTGGTCTTTTCATTATCGTGCCCCAACCCTTCGCGGATGATGTCTGTAGACACCTTCCTGTCCTGCGCTATGCTGGCCCAGCTATGGCGCGCCACATAGAAAGTCAACGGCGCCTTTAATTCCAGCCGCAAGCCTATTTTATTCAAGCCCCGTCCTATCTGCTTGGCCCTCAGTTTATATTGCTTGCGGTCATTTATGTCACAATACCGCAAGATAGGCAGCAGGTACTCGGAACTGTCATCCTTGTATTTATCCACAATCTCCTGCATCAGCTCCTCCCACAGAATAGTCAGCCGCTGCCCGGTCTTTTTCCGGCTGTATGTCAGAATTCCATTCTGGAGGTTGCTCTTCTTCAAGTGTGCCATATCAATAAACGACATGCCCCGGGTATAGAAACTGAAAAGGAAAATATCCCTTGCCAGCTCCAACTGGGGTTCGAATGACAAATCAAGCTCCTTGATCATTTTGATGATTTTAAAAGGAACAGCCCGTTTTACGGTCTTGTCTATGCCGGTATAGACATGTTTGAAAGGTTTCTTGTCGGTGGTATAGCCTTGCTCTACAGCCAGGTTATACACACTCCGCCAGATTCTCATATAATAGGAAGTACTGTTCTTTACCAAGCCTTTCTCTTTCAGATAGGCTTCATACATCTCCATCAGCTCCGAATCAAAGGCTTCAAAACTCAGATCCTCATTCTTTCTGAATTGGATAAAGCTGTTCATTGTCGAGGTATAGCCTTCTGCCGTCCGTCCCCTTTTCTGCCGCTCCAGTTTATTGATACATCGTTGCATGAAGTTGAACACACTCTCTACAGAAGGGATTTTCCGGAAAGAAGCCACGATATCATCAATGGTGTATTCCACACCGGTCCGCTCCAGATCATTGATAATACCTTGTAACCGCGTCATCTCCCAATTCGTCTGGTCACGTATCAGCAGAAGACGCGCTTTACATTCAGACTGTGTTGAAATAAGCAGACTGCCGGTGGAGTCGTCCCACTCGGAAGGCATGATCCGATAAGAAGTCTTGATGAGCCGTGTCAGTCTGTAATGAATAATTTGATAACTTAATACGCCCTTTTTTCCTTTTACGCTCGATGGGCGGAATTTCAATTTAATGGATGCCATATTTCTTTTCTATATTATGGTTTTGTTATTCAAAACGAATATAGCAATATGGCATCAGGTACACTGTTGCACCTCCGGTTATTCTATCCTTCTATCTCGCTCAGTTCCAACCAGCGCATGGTCTTTTCATCAATCAAATCATTCAGTTCCGGCAATCGTTTGGATTTCTCCGTCAGTTCCTCCACTCCCAGCGTACCGCTGCAAAGGGCGGCTTCTATATCGGCCTTCTCCTGCTCCAGCCCGGCTATTTCTTGTTCCAGCTGCTCGAACTCTTTCTTTTCCTTGAAAGACATCTTCCGCTTGTCATTCAAGCGCACGCGGGCGGTCTTTTCCTCCTTCGGCTTCTCCGCCTCTTTCTCGCGCTGCTCTTTCGCCTCGCGCCAGTCACGATAATCGGAGTAGTTACCCGGAAAATCACGAATGTCTCCCTGTCCCTTGAATACCAGCAAGTGATCTACCACCTTGTCCATGAAATAGCGGTCGTGGCTTACTACGATTACACAGCCCTTGAAGTTCTGCAAATATTCTTCCAAAACCTGAAGGGTGATGATATCAAGATCGTTGGTAGGCTCATCCAGCACCAGAAAGTTGGGATTGCGCATCAGCACCGTACACAGGTACAGGCGGCGGCGTTCTCCCCCACTCAGTTTATATACATAACTATGCTGTGTTTCGGGGGTAAACAGAAAATGTTGCAGGAACTGGGATGCGGTCAGCTTCTTGCCATTTCCCAATTCGATGACTTCGGCAATATCCTGCACCACGTCGATGACCTTCATTTGCTCGTCAAACTTCAGGCCGTCCTGAGAATAGTATCCGAAACGGACTGTCTCACCGATATCCAGTGTTCCACTGTCCGGCTTCTGTTCGCCCATCAGTATTTTAATGAACGTGGACTTTCCCGTACCATTGTTTCCCACGATGCCCATCTTCTCATAACGGGCAAAGATATACGAGAAATCTTCCAGAATCTTCAAATCACCGAAACGCTTGTACAGATGATCCGCCTCAAAAATCTTGGAGCCGATGTAAGAGGCTTTCATATCCAGTTTCACATTGCCGTCGTTGAAACGCTGCTTCGCCACTTTCTCCAGTTCGTAGAAAGCTTCTTCCCGATAACGCGCTTTATGTCCGCGTGCCTGAGGCATACGGCGCATCCACTCCAGTTCTGTGCGGTACAAGTTATTGGCACGGGCTATTTCGGCATTGGTCGCCTCGATACGCTCCTGCCTCTTTTCCAAGTAATAGCTGTAGTTCCCTTTATATGAATAAACCTGCTGATTGTCTATCTCGATAATTTCAGAGCAGACGCGGTCCAGGAAATAACGGTCGTGCGTCACCATGAGCAGACTGATGTTTCCCCGGCCGAGATACCCCTCCAGCCACTCCGTCATATCCAGATCAAGATGGTTGGTAGGCTCGTCCAAAATCAGGAAATCGGGCTCGGTTATCAGCACATTCGCCAAAGCCACCCGTTTCAACTGACCTCCGGAAAGATGTTTGATCTGCTGGCTGAAATCCCGGATTTTTAATTGAGAAAGGATTTGTTTCGCCTTCCGTTCATAATCCCATGCCTTTTCGTGCTCCATCCGTGCCAACAGCTCTTCCAGTCCCGGATTGCCTTCGGTTTCCATGCAGCTTTCATATTCTTTGATGAGTTCCACCGTGCTGTTTCCGTGATAGAAACAGGCTTCGAGCACGGTCAGGTCTTCGGGATAATGTGGGTCTTGCTCCAAATAGCCCACCCGCAGATCACGACGAAAGACGATGCTTCCTTCATCATATCCCTCCTTACCGGCTATTATATTAAGTAAGGTAGTCTTGCCTGTACCGTTCTTTGCTATCAGACCGATGCGTTGTCCTTCGGCCACTCCAAATGAAATCTTCCGGAACAATACCAAGTCACCGAATGATTTGGTAAGCCCGTCTACTTGCATATATGGGGTCATTATTTGTCTATTTATTTAAATCATCCAACACTGCCTCCGCCTCTCGCTTAATTTTCCTGAATTCAGATTTCAAGTCGCAGGGGAGTCCCTTTTTAGCTTTTCCCCACACCAGTGCGGCAGGGTCCAGCACCATATCCGAACACATAAACTGCAAGGCGGGATATTCTTTCTGTCCCTCAATGACAGTCACCCATTCCATACCTTCCATCTCATTCACCAGAATGGCTCCGAAGGCAATACCGAAATTCTCCCACGCCATACGCTGCTGGGTCTGGAAACGTCCGCTGTCCATTACTTGCTGTATACTGTCAATATCGCTCTCCGACGCAGTAAAATCCTTGGTGAGTTGCTTTTTAATCGCGGTAGAAGCCCACTCAAAGGCGGTGTTCACCTCCCCGATTTCCAAAACACGGATCGGAATGATCTCACGCGGGTGACTTACACCTTCTTTGCGGATCTGTAAAGACCGGATGATTTCTTCTGCCGGATGCTTGTCTCCTCCTTTGGACACGGTAAAAGAACATTCGAAAGAGAGATTCTCCTCTCCTGTCATCCAGATATGAGTGGTGTACCAGGCGCCTTCTTCCTGAAAAGTTTCCGCGCTGTAAGCACAATCCCACTTGCCCACTTTCACCAGGGCGGAAGAGGTATTTTCTTTCAATTCGTATGCGATGCACTGCGGACCATAGTCAACTGCTTCATCCTTATAAGCCGATATGCGGAAATTACCTGTCCACCGGTCAGGGTTATAGAATAAAAAACTCTCTTCTGTATCTTCAAACTCGTGCCAGCCCATCGGGTATTCCAATGAGAACCAGCCACCGGGAGAAATGTATTTCATAGTCTCTATCTTTTTAATTCATTACTAACGGAAACGATTGTTTTACTTCACCGGCAATATCTCAATCCAGTAATCATCAGGATCATTGATGAAATACAAGCCCATAGCGGTGTTCTCGAAGCAAACACATCCCATTTCCTTATGGAATTTACGAACTTCGTCATAATCACCTTCCACACGCAGACACAGATGGCTTTCGTTCTCACCCAACTCGTATGGCTGGGTATGATCACGCAACCAAGTCAGTTCCAACAAGAAATTGCTGTGGTCATCGGCCATATACACCAGCACGAAGGAACCGTCCGAAGCTTCCTTACGATGAGACTCATGCAAACCTAATGCTGTTTCATAAAACTTGATACTCTTGTCCAGATCAGTTACATTGATATTGAAATGATCAAATCTTCCTTTTACTTTCATATTGTGTTATTCTTTTGTTATTCAATCTCTATTTTTTGTCCGCGATGCGTCAATGACACAAAACGCACTCCATGCGCTTCGGCAAAGTCGCAGAAAGCATTTGCCTTGGCATACTCCGGTGTGAAATGCATGGGTACAAAGATATGAGTTTTTATCTTTGTTACAAACTGTCCGGCACCCCGCATGTATTCTTTTCCCAAACGGGGATCAACGGGAAACATGGCCACATCCACTTCGGGCGTATAGGCGTAAAGATCATCCAGCTCATGCAGGAAATTCTTCTCGGCCCCCTTCCACTCCGCCTCGGTACTCTCATCCATCCAATGCCAGTTATTCAAATCACCGGCATGAAAAATCTTTTTTCCACCTGCCTGAAGCAAAAACGATACTCCTACATCCGTGGAACCGAAAGCACGCACGCTCAATGTTTCATCCTTATATTCCTCTCCTTTTTTCAGCCAGACGGCATCTTCTTTCTGCGCCCTGCGATGGCGCAAAATGTCTTTCGAGAAAATATAGATGATATCCGGCCGCTGTTCACGCCATTGCAATACCTCTTTATTAAAATGATCCGGATGAAAATGACTGGCAAGCACATACAGTTTTCCGGGTCTCCGCAATAATTCGCTGTGTACGATTCCTTCCGGCATTCCGGCCTCTTGATTGCTGAAAGTCCCATCCATCAGCCGGTTCAAATCCGACTGCGCCTGTCCATCCTCCGAATCACGGTAATAATCCATGATTACAGTGAAGCCATCGCCTGACAAGGCGAATCCGCTATGATATATATAAGTAAGTTCCATATCCATACAACAAATTTATTTACCGATAGGTTGTACCTGCGCACGGGTCTTTTTATCAATTTCCAGAAACATATAATTCACTTTACCCGAATGTATCAGGGAGTCATTCTCCCGGTATTTCCTCGTAGCGTATTCCTTTGATTTCTCGTAGGTCAGTTTCGACATCTGGTTCTGGGATTTGCCCACCATGGTAGAATCCAACTTCTCATCCGGAAAGAAATCATCCAGATTCACATCTCCTATCATCGTGGTTTCCAGAAAATTCATATTCTTGTGTGATTTGTCTGTGTAATAACCCACAAACATATGTCCCGGAATACGCACCAGAATAGGATTGATATTGATGGCTTTCATCAGTGAAGCCAGCAACACGCTGCCATCCACACAGTTTATCTGCGAGGATTCCAGCGCATCGTCCAAGGTACGGACGCGCTGTGTATAAACCACATTGGACGAAAGACTGGTATTGGTGGTGGAGCTATACTTAAAGTTCCGCTTTTGCAACACATTCCACAATGCATAGACCTGTTTGTCCACATTCTCCGACTGGTGTGCATTACCTTGATACCCAAGAAAACGATTGACGATACGTGTATCCAAGGCTTCACGCAATAATTTGTCAATCTGAGGATGCTCCTCGTTGACGTAGGCCGCAAAAAACTCTCCCGTATCGTGAAACTTCATTTTATCGTCCACGTATCCTAAAGGACACTCATTGATACTGCGCATTGAGATGGTTTTCAAACGCTGTGGAAGTTCTTTTTTATTCAATTCCGCCTTGACGGAGATGCTAACGGGCACTGCCTGATTATTATCACGCAAAGCCTGATAGTTCCATATAATATCCGGAAAAACCAGATATTCTTTCCCCGCCTTGGGTAAAATAAACTCGGATACAGACTGAGAGAAAAAAGGAGTCTCGGCCACTTCTATACGCAATTTGCTATTGGCATAACTGTTCTTCAGCCGGATGGCGATACACGACTTAGGATTTCCGATATAATCGGAATCGGCAGGTACGATTAAATTGGCATCTGTGGTTGCGGTAGAGAGAATGGTTGCTGGAAAAATATTACCACCCAGCTGGTCGGTAATCTCGAACCCGGATTTAAAAGGCTCATACCGATAAATAAAGACTGAAAATGCCATTACCAGTATAGCAGATAATATTAATGTGGACCATTGCCACTTGTCCAGTTGTTTCATATTCCACTTTTCTACGCTATCTGTTAATCAGTTGTTTTTATGATTCCCCATCCACCATCATTCACTACAGACTACACTGATTGACACAGGTTCCATACCAAGCGATTGCTTTTCAATAGAAACAATCTGCATCAATCCGTGCAATCGGTGACGAAAAGCTCATTATCTCACTGCGATGCTCTCTATCTCCACAAGCGCTCCTTTCGGCAAAGCCTTAACAGCTACAGCAGAACGGGCAGGGAAATCTCCTTCGAAATACTTGGCATAAACAGCGTTCATTTCAGCAAACAAAGACATATCTGCCAAAAATACGGTTGTTTTTACGATATTAGCAGTAGTCAGACCAGCTTCCGCCAATACATTCTTGATATTCTCAAAAACCTGAATAGTCTGTTCAGTCACTCCTCCCGGAACAAATTCACCGGTAGCAGGATCAACAGGAATCTGACCTGACAAGAATACCATACCATTCACTTCAACAGCTTGACTGTAAGGACCTATAGCAGCAGGAGCCTTTTCCGTAAAAATCACTTTTTTCATCTTTTTTCTATTTATAATTAAGTAAAAATCAAATTTGACGGGCTAAATTAGTATTTTTTTCGCTATTTCATGCAGACTCTGCTGAACAATCTGATCTATTTTTACGTTCATTTAACATCAGGGTTTTCACAGACAGAAAGGATGTTTCCAAACGTCGTTTTTTTTATTAATTTCATTAAATTCGGCAAAAAATCTTCTGTAATATGCATGAGATTAAAAAAAAATATCTACTTTTGTCCTCGGTAAATACGTCAGTTCCCTATCCGGGAAAGTCTGTTTACTTCCTGATAACAATCAAAACAACATCAATCCCATAATCGTAATTATGAGTGCATTTCCCCCTTCTAACACATTTTCGTGTAGATTGCGCTCCTTAATTATACCATTAAAAGATTATAAAGAAATATATTACTAATAACTATACTCTATGTATAACATTATTCAATTAAACGACAAAGACTTGTCGGAATTACAATCGATTGCCAAAGAGTTGGGTATCAAGAAAACAGACTCTCTAAAAAAAGAAGATCTGGTTTATAAAATTCTGGACGAGCAAGCCATAGTCGGAGCAACCAAAAAAGTAGCGGCAGAAAAAGCCAATGAAAGTCAACCCCGTAAAAGATCACGTATCAACGTTAAAAAAGACGGTGACAAGGTCTATACTGCAACCAAGGACAAGGCACAGAAGCTGGAAGCCAATACCCCGCAACCTGCCGCCACAGCTGCCGAAACAGTAAAAGAAACTGCTCCTGTAGCGGTAACACCACAAACAGAAACCGTAGCCGAAACAAGCACGGAAGAAAAAACACCTAAAAAAAGAGGACGCAAACCGGGTAGTAAGAAAGTAACAGCCAAGACAGAAGAACAACCTGCAACGGAAACGAAAGAAACCGCAAAAGAGGAAGTGAAAGCTGAAGCACCGGCGAAACCGACACCCAAAAAAGCAAAAAAAGAAGAAACACCGGCTATTCCCGAAGAAAAAGAAGTGATTCTTCCCGAACTGGAATTCGGCAGTGAAACCGATGATTTTATTCCTATCGAGGATCTTCCTTCAGAAAAAATAGAACTTCCTACTGAGTTGTTCGGCAAATTTGAGGCTACCAAAGTAGAAACACCGGCTCCGGTACAGACACCTGCCCCCAAATTCCAACCACGCCAGCAGCGCGATCAAAATCAGAAGTATAACAATCCGCGCAACAACAATTACAACAATCCTCGTCAGGCAAACAATAATAGCAATACGACGGCTGAGGGAGAAGCGTCTGCCAGCATTCCTCAACAACCGGAACGCAAACAGGTGGAAAAGCCTTACGAATTTGAAGGTATCCTGACCGGTACCGGGGTATTGGAAATCATGCCCGACGGATACGGCTTCCTCCGTTCATCCGATTACAACTATCTTTCCTCACCTGATGATATTTACGTTTCACAATCGCAAATAAAACTGTTCGGTTTGAAGACCGGTGATGTAGTGGAAGGCTCTATCCGTCCGCCGAAAGAAGGAGAAAAATATTTCCCGTTGGTAAAGGTGGAAAAGATAAACGGTCTGGATCCCGGATTGGTACGTGACCGCGTTCCGTTTGATCACCTGACCCCGCTGTTCCCCGATGAAAAGTTCAAACTTTGCAAAGGAGGATATAGTGACAACCTTTCAGCCCGTGTGGTAGATATGTTCTCACCTATCGGTAAAGGACAGCGTGCTTTGATTGTGGCGCAGCCCAAAACCGGTAAGACGATCCTGATGAAAGACATCGCTAACGCAATAGCAGCCAACCATCCGGAAACGTACATGATCATGCTGCTTATTGACGAACGTCCCGAAGAAGTGACAGATATGGCGCGCAGCGTAAATGCCGAAGTGATCGCTTCTACATTTGACGAACCGGCAGAACGTCACGTAAAGATTGCAGGTATCGTACTGGAAAAAGCGAAACGCATGGTAGAATGTGGTCACGATGTGGTAATCTTCCTCGACTCTATCACCCGACTGGCACGTGCATACAATACGGTTTCTCCTGCTTCCGGCAAGGTATTATCCGGTGGTGTGGATGCAAATGCCCTGCATAAGCCCAAACGTTTCTTCGGTGCTGCCCGTAACATTGAAAACGGTGGCTCGCTGACCATTATCGCAACCGCACTGATTGACACCGGTTCCAAGATGGATGAAGTAATCTTCGAAGAATTCAAGGGTACAGGTAATATGGAACTCCAGCTGGACCGCAACTTGAGCAACAAACGTATCTTCCCGGCAGTAAACATCGTGGCATCAAGCACCCGCCGCGACGACTTGCTGCTCGACAAGACTACTTTGGACCGTATGTGGATTCTCCGCAAATATCTGGCAGATATGAATCCTATCGAAGCAATGGATTTTGTAAAAAGCCGTTTGGAAAATACCAAAGACAACGAAGAATTCCTGATGAGCATGAACTCATAAAAAATAAATCTTTTTTATTAAATGACGCAGGCTGTACCTTTTCATTAAGGTATGGCCTGTTTTTTTATTATACTTCAATCAATATGTCAATGCATCAATTTGCTAATATGCCCATTACCACGTAGAGTAGAATGCAGCAAATTGACACATTAGCAAATTATCCAATGGGTACAAAAACAGATTCCTTCCGTCTGCTTAAAAAGACCTTTAAATCCGGAGAACCCATGAAAACAAAAATGATCTGCTTTATCGCATTTATCAGTTATACCTTTTATTTAACCGCAGGAGATATTTATGTTTCTCCTTACGGTAACGACAAAGCTGCCGGTACACGCCAATCTCCCCTCCAGACTCTGGAACAAGCCATCAAGCAAGCGCGCGAATGGAGGAGATTGCAATCACCCGAAACAACCGGAGGCATAAATATCCTATTGGAGGAAGGAATATACCCACAATATAAAAGCCTGTTCATCCGCCCCGAAGATAGCGGGACAACAGACTCTCCCACTCGTATCACCACTGTTCCCAATGCCCATGTAGTCTTAAGTGGCGGAGTTCCTGTGACAGGTTGGGAACAAGGATGCGAAGATACCAGAATACCAAAAACACTTAGAAATAAAATATGGGTAGCGGAAGCGCCCCGTATGGGAAACAGGATATTGGAAACCCGACAAATGTGGGTCAACGGAGCAAAAGCACAGCGGGCCGCACAGTTTCCCGACGGAGTAATGGAACGCATGATTGATTTTAACCCTGAGGAAGAGACGATCACCATTCCCACTCCACAAACAGCAGGGTTAAATACCGCTTCACAAGTAGAGATGATCGTTCACCAACGTTGGGCCATCGCCATACTGAGAGTGAAGGAAATGATTACTGAAGGAGCAAAAACAGTTGTCCGTTTTCATGATCCCGAAAGCCGGTTGGAGTTTGCCCATCCCTGGCCTCAACCTGTCATTGACGGAGAAAAAGGAAACTCCTCCTTTTGTCTGGTCAACGCTTTGGAGTTATTGGACCAGCCCGGAGAATGGTATCAGGATTATCCTTCCGGACGCATCTATTATTACCCGCGTCCTCACGAAGACATGATGAAGGCGCAAGTCATTATCCCGGCTTTAGAAACCTTGCTAACGGTAAACGGCACTTTGGAACGTCCGGTAAGGAACATACATTTTCAAAATATATCTTTCGAACATACTTCATGGATGCGCCCCTCTTATCAAGGACACGTTACATTGCAAGGAGGTTTCCATCTGCTGGATGCTTACAAACTACCCATACCGGGGCTGCCTGAAAAAGCGGAACTGGAAAACCAGGCATGGATAGGCAGACCCAAAGCTGCAATACAGATAAAATGCGGTAATAACATCAATTTCAACCATTGCACATTTCAGCACTTGGCAGCTACGGGAGTAGATTATGAACGCGCCGTATCGGCTTCCATTGTCGAGAATTGCCATTTCACCGATATTGGTGGAACAGCCTTACTGGTGGGCACCTTTCCCGATGAAGGATTTGAAACCCATGTGTCTTATACACCTTTTCATGAACAGGAATTATGTACGGGAATCACCATACGGAACAACCTGATTGAGGAAGTGACCAATGAAGATTGGGGAGGTGTAGGCATCGGAGCCGGATATGTAAAGAATATCCATATCATACATAATGAAGTCTGCCACGTCAATTATTCAGGTATCTGTGTGGGCTGGGGATGGACCCTGCTGGAAAGCGGAATGAGGGGCAATCGGATTGAAGCCAATTACGTCCACCACTTTGCCCGGAGGCTGTATGATGCAGGAGGACTTTATACCCTCTCCAACCAACCCGGCTCCGTGATGCGCAATAACCGGATTGAACATTTAATCGACGCGCCATACGCTACCAACGACCGTGCGTTTTACATCTACTTTGATGAAGCGACGGATGGCTATACCGTAGAAAACAACTGGTGTCCGTCCGAACGTTTCGACTTCAACCGTCCGGGACCTCATAATGTGTGGAAGAAGAATGGTCCGCAAGTAGATGAAAGTATAAAACAAAAGGCAGGCAGGGTCGCCTTGAATCCCCCTTATGCCACCGGATGGGCACATTGAGTCCTCCCCTACAGCAAAGGAAAACAACCGAAAATCATTATAAAAACAAAATAACAAAAAAAGAATGAAACCAACCAATTACCACTTATTCGATTTTCTGGACTTTGATCCCGATCTGTCAAGAGACGAATCATTATGGAAAGCATACAAACCCACCTCTGTCTATGAAAAAGACGGGGATATCTGTATAAACGTCCCTTTTCAAAAGCAAGTGCTCTCTAACGATATGGCACCCGATACTGCATTCCCCCGTGAAGAATATACGCTGGTCATCCGTCAATATACCTCAGGCATCACCCGGCTCTTTATCGGATTCGGTGAAGAAAGCATGACGGATCAGTCGGAAATGCTCCAATTCAGTGACCGGGTAAAGAAACTTCCTTTGCAAGTAACACAAGTAGAAGGTGAATGGATTATCTCCACCCAAGACGGAATACAACGGGCACTTATCAATATAAAGCCTCCGGTATTAGACCGTTGGAGCGAACTCCTGCCCGATCCTCAAGAAACATTGGATCTTCGCCTTTACCCTGACGGCAAACGTGAAATCCGCCTGGCTGCCTACGACCACTTCTCCCCTCCCCGTTACGATGCGCTGCCATTGGCTTTCTGCAAACGAAACGGAGTGAAGGAACGTGCCACCCTTTCCTTTGAATCAAAGCCTGATGAATGTTTTGCCGGAACAGGGGAACGCTTTGCCAAAATGGACTTAAGCGGACAAACTTTCTTCTTAAAGAACCAGGATGGCCAAGGTGTAAACAACCGCCGTACTTATAAGAATATTCCTTTCTACCTCTCCAGCCGGATGTATGGAACATTCTATCATACCTGCGCCCATAGTAAACTGTCATTGGCAGGACAATCCACCCGCTCGGTACAGTTTCTGAGCGATCAAGCCATGCTGGACGTCTTCATCATAGCAGGTAATACTATGGAAGAAATCCTCCGGGGCTACCGGGATCTGACCGGATATCCTTCTATGCCTCCCCTCTGGAGCTTCGGCATCTGGATGAGCCGCATGACTTATTTCAGTGCTGATGAAGTAAATGAGATATGCGACCGGATGCGTGCCGAGCATTACCCCTGCGATGTAATCCATCTGGACACCGGCTGGTTCAAGACCGACTGGCTGTGCGAATGGAAATTCAACGAAGAGCGCTTTCCCGATCCCAAAGGGTTCATCCAAGGCCTGAAGAAAAAAGGATACCGCGTATCCTTATGGCAACTCCCCTACGTGGCCGAAAACGCCGAACAGATAGACGAAGCACGCAAAAACGATTATATAGCTCCGCTAACAAAGAAACAAGATTCGGAAGGTTCCAATTTCTCCGCTTTGGACTATGCCGGAACCATTGACTTCACTTATCCCAAAGCAACCGAATGGTATAAAGGACTGCTGAAGAATCTGCTGGATATGGGCGTGACCTGTATCAAAACCGATTTTGGAGAAAACATCCACATGGATGCCCTCTATAAAGGCATGAAACCCGAATTGCTGAACAACCTGTATGCATTGCTTTATCAGAAAGCCGCTTATGAAATCACAAAAGACGTTACCGGTGACGGCATTGTATGGGCACGCTCGGCATGGGCAGGATGCCAGCGCTATCCGCTGCATTGGGGAGGTGACTCATGCAGTTCATGGGATGGGATGGCAGGCTCACTGAAAGGTGGCTTACATTTCGGACTCTCCGGATTTGCATTCTGGAGCCATGATGTTCCGGGATTCCATACATTACCTAACTTCATGAACTCTGTAGTAGCCGATGATGTATACATGCGCTGGACACAATTCGGCGTATTCTCCTCACACATCCGCTATCACGGAACAAACAAACGTGAGCCGTGGCATTATCCGGCTATTGCTCCGATAATAAAAAAATGGTGGAAATTACGCTATACACTTATACCTTATATTATAGCACAAAGTCGGAAAGCTATCTCAAGCGGAGCACCTCTCTTGCAAGCTCTGATTTTTCATCACCCTGAAGACAAGCTGTGCTGGCACATCGACGATGAGTACTATTTCGGTAACGACTTCCTGGTAGCTCCGGTCATGAACAGTGAAAACCGCCGTGACGTCTATCTGCCCGAAGGACAATGGGTGAATTTCTTCACCGGTGAAGTGCTGGAAGGAGGACGTTGGTTAAAAGACCTGGATGTCCCCTTGGACGAAATGCCCGTATATGTACGTCAGGGAGCGACTATTCCTGTTTACCCGGATGAGGTGGAGTGTACGGATGAGATGGATTTAAGTAAGAGCGTTGAATTGCACATTGACAATCATTTTAAAGGAATATTTAAAGACTAACGAAAATGGAAACTTGGAAAACAAATTTAGAAGAAACAAAAAAGCGATATATAGATTGGTGGAATCATAAAGGAATCATACTGAATATGTGGGAACACTTCCAAAAGGGAGTGAAGCCCCACGCAGATATTCCAGCACCGGCTCCGGCGAAAGATTTGAATCAAAAATGGTTCGACCCACAATGGCGTGCAGAATATCTGGATTGGTACGTAGCGCACAGCAGCCTGAAAGCAGATATCCTGCCGGTTGCCAATACCCAGTTAGGCCCCGGTTCACTGGCAGCTATTTTAGGAGGCGTATTCGAAGGAGGAGAAGATACAATCTGGATTCATCCTGATCCGGATTTCAACGATGAAATTGTTTTCAATCCCGAGCACCCTAACTGGATTCTGCATAAGGAATTACTGAAAGCATGCAAAGCGAAGGCAAACGGTCATTATTACGTAGGAATGCCCGATCTGATGGAAGGCCTGGATGTGTTGGCCGCACTGAAAGGTACGGATAAAGTGTTGCTGGATACTGTAATGCAACCCGAAGTACTGGAACAGCAGATGCAACAGATTAATGACATCTACTTCAAGGTGTTCGATGAACTTTACGATATCATCCGTGAAGGGGACGAAATGGCCTTCTGCTATTTCTCTTCATGGGCACCGGGAAAGATGAGCAAGCTTCAAAGCGATATCTCCACCATGATCAGTGAGGATGATTATCGTCGCTTCGTGCAACCGTTCATCCGCGAACAATGCCAAAAGATAGACTATACCCTGTATCATCTGGACGGTGTGGGCGCCATGCATCATCTGCCTGCCCTTCTTGAAATTGAGGAACTGAATGCCATTCAATGGACTCCGGGCGTAGGTGAGCCACAAGGAGGATCACCTAAATGGTATGACCTTTACAAGAAAATCCTTGCCGGTGGAAAGAGTATCATGGCATGTTGGGTAACTTTGGATGAACTGAAACCTTTGTTGGACAACATCGGAGCGGATGGTGTGCACCTAGAAATGGATTTTCATAATGAACAAGAAGTGGAACAAGCCATGCGCATTGTCGAAGAATACTCCTCTTCATCACCTGCCGCATCCAAAGAAAGCCTTTCGAAAGAGGAAGCCGCTGCAACGAAACAAGAAACAATTATAATCAAAAGTCCCGAAGCCGCCGAAGATGAAGCTCTAAAACCTTTGTTCAACGCCATTGTGGACGGAAAGCTGGAACCGGCTGTAGAAGTAACCAAAAAGGCCATAGCCGAAGGCATACAACCCCAAGAAATTATCAATAATTACATGATAAAAGCTATGGGGGAAGTAGGACAACGCTTCCAAGATGGAAAAGCGTTTGTTCCCCAACTGCTGATGGCAGGACGCGCCATGAAGGGAGCTTTGGAACTTCTGAAACCTTTATTGCAGGGAAGTGCAGCAACTACCATAGGCAAGGTAGTCATCGGAACTGTCAAAGGTGATCTGCATGATATCGGTAAAAACCTGGTGGCATCCATGCTTGAAGGTTGCGGCTTTGAAGTCATTAACATAGGTATCGACGTATCTTGTGACAAGTTCGTGGAAGAGGTCAAAAAAAACAAGGCAGATATCTTGTGTATGAGCGCCTTGCTGACAACAACCATGACTTATATGCAGGATGTCATCAACGCCCTGGAAGCAGCCGGTATCCGTAATCAAGTGAAAGTGATGATAGGCGGCGCTCCCGTAAGCCAGGGATTCGCCGATGAAATAGGTGCGGACGGGTATAGCGACAATGCCAATACGGCCGTAGCGGTAGCCAAGGAACTGATGGGGCTTCATAAATAAACGGAATATTCATCTTAATCTGATACATGAATTATGCACGCTAATTATTTAGATACATTAGATTGGGGCATTCTTATTGCCTACTTTCTGATTCTTATAGGCATCGGCATATGGGCCAGTCTGAAACGCAAAAAAGGCAGTAGCCTTTTTCTTGCCGAGCGTTCCCTGAAGTGGCATCATATCGGTTTCTCCATGTGGGGAACCAATGTGGGCCCTTCCATGCTGATAGCCTCCGCCAGTGCCGGATTTACCACCGGTATCGTTTCAGGTAATTATGCCTGGTATGCGTTTGTTTTCATCTGCTTGCTGGCTTTTGTCTTTGCCCCTCGTTACTTAGGAGCACGTATCACCACCTTGCCGGAGTTCATGGGGCGGCGTTTCGGACAGTCCACCCGCAACATTCTTGCCTGGTACACCATTGTGACAATCCTTATCTCGTGGCTTGCCCTGACCTTATTCGCCGGAGGTATCCTTATCCGTCAGGTTTTCGATATTCCCATGTGGCAGTCAGCATTAATCCTGCTCGTTATCTCCGCATTCTTCACCATGGCCGGAGGGCTGAAAGCGGTAGCCTATACCAATGTATTCCAAATGCTTCTGCTTATTTTCGTATCGGCCACGCTTACTATAGCAGGTCTTTACAAAGTGGGTGGCGTCAGCGCATTGGCCGAAGCGGTTCCGGCCGATTACTGGAACCTGTTCCGCCCGAATGACGATCCCGCCTTCCCGTGGCTGCCCATTATTCTGGGGTATCCCATCATGGGAGTCTGGTTCTGGTGCACAGACCAATCCATGGTACAGCCTGTATTGGCTGCTAAGAATCTGAAAGAAGGCCAAATGGGTGCCAACTTCACCAGTTGGTTGAAGATACTGGATGTTCCTCTCTATATCCTTCCGGGTATCATCTGTCTGGCACTCTACCCGGGCTTGAAGAACCCCGATGAAGCCTACATGACTATGGTCACTAACTTATTTCCTGTAGGCATGGTGGGGTTGGTGCTCGCCGTATTGACCGCCGCACTGATCAGCACTGTCGGCTCTGCCCTGAATGCGCTGAGTACCGTCTTCACGATGGATATCTATGTCAAGAAATTCAGACCGCTTGCCAGCCAGAAAGAGATCATCCGTACAGGGCATGTGGTTACAATGGCGGGAGCACTGATTTCGGTGATCATCACCATTGCCATAGACAGTATCAAAGGATTGAATCTGTTTAATGTATTCCAATCGGTACTGGGATTTATCGCACCGCCTATGGCGGCTGTTTTCCTGTTCGGCATCTTCTGGAAACGAACTACCACGATGGCTGCCAACATGGCATTGACATTTGGTACGGCGTTCAGCATGGGAGTGGGCATTCTCTATTTATGGGTATTTCCTGCAGAAAAATATACAGCATGGCCTCACTTCATGATGCTGTCTTTCTACCTGTTCGTTGTCATCAGCGCAGGCATGATTTTGGTATCCTTATTGGATAAACGCCGGCAAGAATGTACATTAAACATGAAGAAAGTCATGGAGAAACCGGCCAAATCGGTTATCCTTGCATGGACGCTACTGACTATTATCATGATCGGGCTTTATCTATTCTTCAATGGGCATTAAAAGAAGGTACAGAAGGCTGAAAAGATTGTATTTTTATATGCCTACGTTTGGTATTCCACTCGGGTAGTGAGGCAGTCCCACCCCGGTGAAATTGCAGTTCCACCCCGGTGGGACTGGAGTTTCACCAGGGTGGAACATCAGATGAAAGTAGTTGTTACAGCAGATGGGGACAGCTGTTATAACCTGTCTTGATAGGACAGGAGATTCATTAAGATTGCAACAAATTGTAAAATCAATGAGATTAATAACAACATCTAGCCATTTGGGACTCTGATTTTTGTAGCCATCCTATTATCCCCGCTGCTTCCGCCTGTAACATCTATCGTACGTACAGAGACCGCAAGTATATTCCAGTTTACGGACACTATCCCCCAGTCCTATTACTCCACTGACCGATTTTATAGGAAGCATCAAACTGGAATCTGTCAACCGGATGCCACAAGGTTCCGCTGAAGGAAATAAGGGAAATAATTTCTTTTGCTCCGACACATGCCAGCCGCAATATCCGGGACTGAAACGATTCGTATGCCTCCACCCTCTGTCGTGAATGTATTCATCCAATGCAATTTCCATACAATCCGCAGTCTTCTCGGCTATGATACTTCCTATGGCATCCGCTATATAAACCTTTACCATATCCCCCTCTTGTTGCAACGTATGCTGGAACTTTTCAAAGCCAGTTCCGGCAGTCGCGGCAAAGAAAGCGAAGGATTCCGAACCACGCAGTTGCCGGGTTATTATTTTACCTATACTGAAACTAGTTTTACCGACAGTAAGCAAATCTTTTGTTTCATCCAAATCTCCACCGGATATGAAAAAACAAAAACGGGGAGAAGTTACTGCCTCAACCCGTCCAAGCACCCCACGAACTTCTTTTTCTACTGCTTCGTCGGGTACAGCATCTGCATATCCCATCGTCTCATAGATTTCGGACAATGAGATAGGCAGATCAGCAAAAGAAAGTTCTTTTTCAAGCATTATTGAATTCATTTAATGCGGCAAAGAATGCATCAATATTTTCAGAAGGTGTATGAGGCGGTGTATCACATCCGCTGGAGAGCACGAAGTTGGGATAGGACTTGGTAGCCCCCAACAGGTCGAGTGTGGCTTTCTTCATCACCTCCGGAGTAGCCGCCTTGAACAAACTCACCGGATCAAGATTTCCCATTGCAAGAGCATCCGCAGGTACTTCTTTCAGAGCTTCGACCATATCTATTTTATTTCCAAAATGATAAGCGGCAGCTCCTGTAGCTACCATTGCCTTAGTACAATGACCGGTATTTCCACAATTATGCAGAATGACTGTGAAGTGATCGTCTTGCACTTTCTCTACTATCTCCTTAATGAAAACAGACGAGTATTGCCGGCAGTCCTCATCAGACAAGAGTCCGGCAGCCGGCTCGGCCATCACTACCCCATTCACCCCTGTAGCCTTCAGTGCCATACAGTAACGGAGAATGAAATCCGAACATTTCTTCAACAACGAATTCGCCGCTTCCGGATTGATATAAATAAGCATCATGATTTCAGACATATCATACAAACGTCCTGCCAATGAGTAAGGGCCGATGCAACCGGCAAAGACAGGTCTGTCCGTTATTGTCTTGGCTGCCAACATATTTGCTTTCAGATACTGGGGGACTCTTCCTTTATTCAAAGCAGGAATGTTCAGTTTTTCAATATCCTCCTCATTAGCAAGAAGACGCCCCACTACACTGGGAACCTCATTTTCGGGGAAGACAATCTCCGCTCCGAAAGCCTCGGCTTCTACCGTCAAATCCATAATCACGGTTGCGGCGGCTGTGGGATATTTCTCACTCAATGCCTTGATGGCGTTGTAATGCACTTGTCCGTCAGTAACCGCATCACGCACCGTTTTCCCTATCATCTCTATGCCCGGATGGGTCATGATGGGCATAGCCACCACTTCTTTCTTTTGGATAATTTCGTTTATCCACTCTTTCATATTCAGTTTACTCATGGTCTTTTATTCTTTATTTATTCTGTTATTGCAAAAGTAAGTCTTTTCTTTGATAATCTGCTGTTCCCTTTGCTCTTTCTCATTCAAAAAAACGGTATAAATCCCGTTACAATACTACAGGAATTTACACCGTTTTTCATCTTATAGACTTATGGCAATTTATGCAAAAGATGACGATAATATGTTTCAACATCTTTCCAATGGTAGAAAGGAGCAATATCCGTTTCTACAGGGATGGTAACTTCTTTCTCGCAATGCATGAACTTCACCAGTATATCGTCAGAAGTTTTTTTTCTGAAGAAAACCAACTGGATATTCGCCGCCATCGGAGTGACCTTGAAATTACACCATGCCTGATAAAATTTATCGGGATCCGTTTCGGCTTTCCACATATCGCCCAATTGGAGCAACGCTACCAAGGGAATGATATTTCCATCGTGCCCAAAACGTAATGTCGCCGTATGGGTCCCGGACCTGATTGCCTCATCGGCCGAATCCAATATATTTTCAAGCAATGACCGGGCACTGGCCGTCATTATTCCACCATTGGCAGGTGCAGGTCCGTCACATACATAATTATGATAATTGCAAACTTGCCAAAGATCAAATAATTCATCTTCCTGAAATACATCATAAAGACTCACCTCTATCTCTACATTCTGCAAATCTGAAGCAATCCAATAAAGTCCCCACATCAATTCATCAGGATTCACATTCTTACGGATATAGTCAGGACTATTAAATAAAGAAGTGACCAAACGATCGGGACGGGTATGACTCTCTTTAAACTTTCTATATTCCTCATACCAAGGTCCCTGATGAGAAACAAATTTCACAGCTTCCGGCGTATGATAATTCATATATTTCATATACTTGGCACAAGCTTCGCGCCGGATCTGCAATGCCGGATTGAGTTCTTTCAACCGTTCACAAAAGGCATCCATACTCAATACACATCGCAACACCACGGTAGAGCGTGCAGACAGAGCAGGAGATCCCTTGAATACCTCGGGATAGTTCTGAAACATTCTTTCGGCTATCCCCCGGTGTTGCCTCACACCCAAAGGGGTCAAATCTCCCCCATGTCCCTCGGCATCTTCCCACACCAACGCCATTCTTTTGCGAACATCTTCTCCCAAAGCGGTCAAAACTCCAGCTTGATGTGCCTTCTCGAAAATATCAACCACTGTTTTATAATCCTGTTCCGATTGAATCCACCTTGAACCGTGTCGTGCATAATGACTGATATAAAATGGTTTATACCCTTTAGGCGGAGGAGTCGCGATAGCTTCCTTTACGGGATAAGCATAGTACACTCCTCCCGTCCGGGCTATATCTTCCAATATAGCCTCACGGGTGGACTGAGCAAAACCATTCAGATGAATTCCACACAAACAGACAGACAGGACAATATATTTAAAAAGCGCCATCGTTTTCATGCTTATTAATTATATCCCTCGTTCTGACCAAATTCATCCGGATTCAAGATAGAATCCAGAAACATCTGAGGAATAGGACGCCATGCATGATGCGGTTGAATCAATGGAATGTCCGGATTATGAGCTTTCACATATTCTACTAATTTTCCGGTTCTTTTCAAATCAAACCAGCGCATGAATTCGCCGCAATACTCACGTGCTCTTTCTTCCAAAATAAAGTCGATCGTCATCTTGTCCACTCCTACCTCCATTTCAGCTTCCTTGCCCGGTACAGCCGCACGTCTGCGTATATCATTGATACGTGCTTTAGCTATCTCCTTATTTCCTCCGGACTTCATTATCTCACATTCGGCAACAATGAAATACATTTCGGGCAAACGCATGGTAATCACATCATTTGCACCTACCTGCGAATTGGTAGGCAAGCCTTTGTTTTCAAAATTCGCATCTTCGTACTTTAGCAATGTCGGGAAGTGAATGTTAAAGTTGGCACTCTTGCTGACACTTCCATCGGCTGCATAGGTATCATCAATATCGACGACAGCATATGGCAAGTTACGTTTGCCAGCAATCTTCTTCTTGGTGAAAAGTAGCGCTGTTTCTCCCGGCTGAATAACCTGACCAATCATAGATGACGGTTTTTCAAAATAGTCCAACTGATCCTTAGTCCAGGCATAAGCTTGGGGTGTATTCAGTTTATACTCTTCACGGAACCAAGCATTATAACGAGCATCTATATCCTCATTATACAATTCCAATAAATAACGGGTAGGCATCATCGCCATACTACCCGACTTGGCATTCTTATCATTTCCATATTCATAATCCTGTACCATACCTGCTCTTGCCGAATAACTGGCATGGAAATACATATGCATACGGTTCGGGTTTTTAGCCTGCATATTCAATGATGACTCAGTAGAGTGGGTCACAACGAACATAGCCTCTTTATTCGTTTTATTATTATCCGGATCAAAAACTTCGGCAGGTGTATTATACAAAGACACCTTCAATGCGCTCTGGTTATCAATCACATATTGAGCCGCATCCTCAGCGATTTTATAATATTTATCTTTGTCTGCCTGACTGTCACAATAGGAAACCCGTGTCAGTGCGATGCGCGCTAACAAGCCGTATGCTGCTTTTGAGGTCGCACGACCTACATCTTTAACAGGATAAGGATCAACGGGCAGATTATCCACCGCATTTTGCGCATCAGTCAGCATTAAATCATATAAATCTTCATAGCTGCTGCGATAACAATTCATTGAAAGACTTTCGGCAGAAGTTTCTTTGGTCCTAAGATCCACGTTACCGTAAATTTCAACCAAATGCCAATAAGCGTAAGCACGCATGAAACTTAATTCACCAAAACGGATATCTCTCAGTTTCTTGTCTTTGAATTCCACTTGGTCAATCCGTTCCAAACCGGCATTACAGTCGTTTATAATTTCATACAGACGATTCCACGTGTTCTTAATCTGACCAACCGAAGCCGTCAATTCTTCATATTTAGACATCTGACGACCATAACCGCAATTGGCAATATTGATCCAAAGATCGCCACCACCGTTCAGCAATAACACAAAATCTTCACGTCCATAAAACTGACCGCCCCAAAAAGCATAAGCCGAATTGACAAGGGCCTCAAAACCGGCCTGTTCTTTGTACACGTTATCCGGGGTACTTCCGGCAGGATTGTATTCCTCCAAATCACATGATTGCATGCCCAATAACAGAGCAGCACATGCTACAAACATATATTTTTTACCGTATTTCATAATAGTTATTTCTTTTTTATCTGTTAGAAATCAAGATTCAAACCAAATATAAACTGACGCTGCAACGGAGCTTTTGCTGACCCTCCGCGTTCTGCATCGTAATCCTGAATCAAATGATTCTTGGCAAAAGAGAAGAGATTATTGGCGGTGACATATGCACGAAGTTTGGACACGCCCAATTTTGAAGTCAACGATTTGGGGAATGTATACCCCAGTGATACAGTCTTGATCTTCCAATACGAACCATCAATGTAATTCAAAGTCTGATAACCCAGATAGTTATAGAAATTGGTCTGAGCCGGTCGCGGAAAATCATTGGACGGATTCTCCGGCGTCCAATAGTTCAAGTAAGCAGGGAAGTTACCTTTTCCCTGAGGATCATAAGAACCGGTCAGCTCATAATCAATCATCTGCCCCCAACGAGCGATAATATATACGTTCAAATCAAAGTTCTTATAACTAAAGTTGTTGTTGAATCCACCTGTCCATTTCGGTGACTGGCTACCCAGGTAAGTTTCATCCTTATCATCAATAATATAGTCACCATTCAAGTCTCTCAGTTTGATATCACCCGGTTTGAAGGGTTGTGTCTTCTTTGAATCTTTAAAATATTTAGCTGCTTCTTCAGCCTCATTTTCCTGCCAGATTCCCTCATTAATAAAATGATAGAATGATTTCAAAGGACGTCCAATCAACAAACTAGTCGTAATATGCGAATCTGATCCAATGATGTCTTTGCCATCAATCAGATCGGTAATCTCTTCATGATTGGCAGCAAAGGTAAGAGTGGAGTTCCATTTAAAGTTTTTGTTATCCACATTGACGGTATTTACCGATATTTCTATACCACGGTTCATGGTTGCACCGATATTTTGATACATCTTGAACGGAGTTGCGTTACTACCACCCATAGAAGTAGGCAAAGTACGGGGCAACAGGATATCAGTAGTCTTTGTCTGGTATAAATCGACAACAGCCGAAATACGGTTATTGAACAAACCGATATCAAAACCCAGATCCCAGGTATTGGACATCTCCCAGCCTACATTCTCATTACCTACATATTCATTGTATATATAATAGGTATAGCCATTATCCTGGAAAGCAGAGTTGGTTTTCGGAGTCAAGCCCGACTGAGTTCCGTAGGCCATGATACCCGAGTTACCTGTCTTACCCCAACTTAAGCGCAACTTCAAGTTGCTCAGAGCTTCCACATTCTTCATGAACGCTTCATCACTAATACGCCATGCAGCAGCTACAGAAGGGAAACTTGCCCATTTATTACCTTTAGACAAACGTGAGTCACCATCCCAACGATTAGAAACCGTCAACATATAACGGCCTTTATAACTATAGTTGAAGCGCAAAGCATACGAGAAAGTCTGGTGCTGTATATAATCCGATCCAATGACATAAGAGCTTTTGTCATTGGCACCCAGATTATGCCATAAGTATGAATCAACCAACTGGCCCTCTCCTTGCGCATTCACTGATGTATATTTGGATTGTGTCCACGAAGTCAATGCAGTGGCACCAAAAGTATGATCTTTGACGGTTTTGTTATAACTGATAATATTATCCCAATTCACAAAACTCTTTTCGGAAGATTTGATTTTGGACAGTGACGTTGAATTCTGTCCCAAACGGTCAATAGAACTGGCCCCTTCAAAATCCTGCTTACGATAAAAAGCATAATTGGTTCCTAAATTAGAACGGAAAGTCAATCCTTCAACAGGAGTAAAATCCAAATACCCATTAGCTATCAAATTTGTTTTCAGCACATGATGTCTTGCAGCCACTTCAGATGCCTCATCCACCAACGGACTCACCTGTCCATTCTTTCCTAATGGATATTCTACCACTTTACCGTCTTCATCGTATGCTTTACCAAGAGGCGCATTAGTAGCAGCGCGCCATAGCACATTCTCGGCACGCTCATCTTGTGCATAATGAGTGACCTGTGTAGTAGCTCCTACTTTTACGGTCTTGCCTAACTTGTGCTCAATGTTCATACGCAAGTTGTACTTATCCATTTTATCATTTTTGAAAGAACCCTTTTCCTGATAATATCCGGCAGACAACATCGCGGTGGTCTTTTCCGTACCTCCTGACGCTGTAACCTGATGGCTTTGAACAAGCCCTGTATGAAGCACCTCATCTATCCAGTCAGTCCACTCACCGTTCTGAATGGCCTGCCATTCCTCCACAGTGAAAAGTTTCTGGTCATCGGCGGTAGAATTCCACTGACCGCCAGTACGAGCAGCTTCACGACGCACCTGCATATAGTCTTCCCCACTCAGCATATCAGGATATTGCGCCCACCCGTTTACACCAAAATAACCATTATAAGAAAACTTTGTTTTGCCTTGCGCACCTTTCTTGGTTGTTATAATGATTACCCCATTAGCACCTTGTGAACCATAAATTGCCGTAGAAGAAGCATCCTTCAACACCTCAATAGACTCAATATCAGCCGGAGCAATATCCGAGAAATCACCTCCCTGCATACCATCAATGATAAACAGCGGAGCATTGGCAACATTGTTACCAAACTCATCTTTCACATCGGACAGTGAACGCTGGCCGCGAATATTAATGGTTACACCCGAAGTAGCCTTACCTGAATTACGTACAATATCCAAACCCGGAACCTGCCCCTGCAATGCTTCCATGGCATTAGATGCCGGTGATTTTACAATATCAGCCGCCTTCACTGAAGCAATAGAACCTGTAAGGTCACGTTTCTTCATCACGCCATAACCTACAACGACTACTTCATCCAAAGCCTGCGTATCGGCCTCCATTTTAATGTTCAGCTGATTGCTTTTTCCCACCGTTATATCCTGTGTCTTATATCCTATATAAGATATGACAAGAATATTCTTACCTGAAGGAACTTCCAAAGAATAATTACCGTCAAAATCGGTAATCGTACCCACCGTTGTACCTTTCACCAGTACGGATACACCAATTAACGGTTCCCCTGTGTCATCTATGATTTTACCTGTGACAGTACGTCCTTGCTGGACAGACTGAACCAATTCACCGGCAACAGGGTCACTTGCATTTGCATAAGAAAATGCAGACGGCATACATAATGCTGCCGATAACCCTAAAATAATGGGAGTACGTCTGATATTACTTTCCCAATTTTGTTTCGGACTTTTTTTCATGCTTTTCATTTCTGTTATAATAGTTAACAAGATTTATTTTATCATATCTATTCAAATGACGCATATAAAAAACTCCTGTACTCAAGATTAATTATAAAAATACGTTAAATAAAAAGTATATTTTCTTTCATTTAGTATTTCTTTTTAACCGAATCACAAATCTAAATTTATAAATGCCTGATTTTAGCCGATAAGATTCTAATATAGGCAAGCCCCATGAATTATCTCCCCCAACTTCCATTCGTGCACAATTTATACTTACTGTAGTGTTACTATGAGGCTTCAATTCAAAGCCATGTTCCGATTATTTATAAGAACATAATAGATTATATAGAAACCACCTACATCATCTTTATATACACAAAGACAGAACATCCCGATAATCAAAAGACCAAAGGTCTCATCATATTAACAAATAAAAAAAGGGGGATTTTCCGAAATGGAAATATCCCCCTTTTATGTCATTATCAAAAAGCTATATTAATAACCATTAGTACCGTATTCAGCAGAGTTCTCTATCTGATTTAAGAATGTATATGAGATAGGACGTAAATAATTCTTCTGGCTAAAATTTGCGGCAGCACGAGGATTATATTTAGGCAATCGAGTTTCAAAAGCTTTATGTCGTTTCAGTAAAGCCCAACGGGTAAACTCACCACACAATTCACGAGCATATTCATCCAACACATCATCCTCTGTGGCAGTAGTCAATTTCATATTAGCTTCGAAATCAGCTTCATTACGACAAGCACGCTTACGAAGAACATTCAAATACTCAGCTGCTTTTGCACCATTTCCCAAACGTTCTTCCGCTTCAGCCGCAATCAAATACACTTCAGCCATACGCATAATAAACATGTCGCCAGTTTTGCATTGCAAATTACTTCCATAAAAACCTCCCTCGAAATTAAAATTAAACTTATTCAATGAAGGAAATAAAGTATAGGTATTTGTCTGCTGGGCATCAATAAATGTTTCCTTGTATTTACCATCTGCTGCAAACAAATCATCAATATTCACACAAATATATCCTCGCTTTGCTTTTTCAGCAGCACTCAAATACTCTTTTGATAAATAAACGATAAAACGATCTTCATCCTCTGCTAATGGATAAGGATTCACATAAGGATTCTTCACTTTAACCAACTTATTGACATCACCAGAATATTCTCCTTTAGGCCAAACACTGGCAACATATTGATTACCACCATTAGAACCTAGATTAATAGCATTAACATCAACATATGGATATATCTTCTTTCCTACAAATTTAGAATCAATGCCATATTTAGTGCACAAATCTTCAGTTAATGTAATTGTTGCATTCTTATCATCGTATGTGCGCCATCCAGCCTGTACCATGGAGAACAGAGAAAAAGCTGTTGTAAATGAGTTTTCCCAACGTTTATCATAACGTGCATCAAAACAGTCCACTAAATATTTAGAAGGTGCATAATAATTATTATTCACACGACCATAGAAGTAATTTTGCTTACTGCCCACAGGATAAATATCACTCAATTTATTAGGATCACAGAATGTGAAAGTAAATAATTTATTCGCTCCATACGAACCATATGTAAAAGCATCAGTTCCTGCCTGGGGTCCCGAAGCTATAAACAAAGCTTCTTTATTGTTACGATTATTACTTTGTGCCCATACATCTTCAACATCATCATACAAATATGCATTATAAGAAGCCATATTGGCAATCAAGTCTTCTGCAACTTCTTTAGCACGCTGCCAATAAGAAACACCATTTTCGCTTAAACCTTCACCTGCTCCCTGCGCATAAGCTCTGGCCAACAAACCTAAAGCAGCTTTCTTTGTTACCCGGGCATAGTTACCATCCATAGGAGTTGTATTCAAGTCAGCAGCAGCTTCTTGCAAATCAGTTATAATAAGATTGTAAATTTCCTCCTGTGACGAACGAGTGGGATTCATTATTTTGGTATCTGTTGACTCTGTAGTTACTAACGTCACATTGCCATAATTGGTCACAAGTACCAAATAATAATAAGCACGCAAACACTTTGCTTCAGCTACTACAACTTTCAGTACATTCTTATCTCCCTCAGTTACATCTGCTGCACGATTTATCACTGCATTACAAGTATTAATACAAGCATAAGCTTGAGAAAACAGTTTGTCTGTAGCATTAGTACTAGTAGTCAACCCTTCATAATAGAACAATTGCTGCAATGTTGTTTTATTATTTTGAGTGAGCCATAAATCTGTACCGGTTTCCGCTACAGCCAAATAATCGGAAGCAGAAAACATTTGGTCATAAAGTGGAGAATAGCAATAAGTACCCAAATTTTTCAAGCCTTCTACAGTTTTTAACTCTCCTTCTCCAGATGTATCACTAGGATTATACTCATCCAAAGAGCATGAGTACATAGCTGCTGCTGTGCAAATGGCTAAAGCCATATTATATAATGATCTTTTCATCTTTTTTGTCTTTAATGTTTTTGTTAGAATGAAACATTCACACCAAATACCAGTTGCTTGGATAATGGGTACTTCAAAGCACCATTCATTTCAGGATCATAATCTTTCAACAAATGACTTTTAGCAACGGTCAATGGGTTAGTAATAGTAGCATATAAACGGCATTTGCTGATGCCGGCATTTTTCAACAAACGTTCCGGGAAGGTATATCCTAAAGTAATATTCTTTATTTTAAAGAATGAACCATCTACATAATTCAAACTACCATATCCTATATAACTTTTCGTTTCACGATTAGCATTTAATGCCGGAAAATCATTTGAAGGATTAGATTCCGTCCAATAGTTAAAATAAGTAGGGAAATTACCCTTACCTGTTGAATCATACCAACCTAACATTTCATAATTAATCATCTGCCCCCAACGGAAATAAGCATAAATAGTCAAATCAAAATTCTTGTATGTGAATGAATTTTGGAAACCCATCGTCCATTTGGGAGCATTATGACCTAATACTTGCGAATCAGCGTCACTATAAGTATATTTATTATCTTTAGTATAATAGATAATATCTCCATTCTTGTCAGTCAAAGGCTGACCATCATCCCCTACTTTATAGAATTTACCATCGGCTTCCTTAATCATTCCTGGCACATTGATTTTAATATCACCAGGAGCACAACCAAATGCTGCTGCATCTGTTTCTTCACCCAACTGCCACATACCGTCGATTTTTGGAGCATAGAATGAATTTACAGGATAACCTATAGACAAGTAATAGTCTTCATTCTTAACATGGTCTGCCGTACCGCCTATTAATGATTTGACTTTTTCATTATTCAAAGTGAAAGTCAAAGCAGAAGTCCATGTAAATTCTTTATTAACAATATTACGTGTATTCAATGTTAATTCCAAACCATGATTCTGTGTCTTTGCAATGTTCTTGCTCATATAATATAACTTAGAAGCATTGTACGCACCATTGACAACTGGTAAATTCTGCTTCCAAATTACACCATCCGTATTTGTTATATAATAATCAGCACTTAAATCAATACGGTTATTGAAGAAAGATGCATCCAAACCAATATTCCAGTTATGAGATCTTTCCCAAGTTAAATCAGCATTAGCTACATTCTCTGAAAATTTATAGCTGTTTGTTTTTTGACCGCCCAAACTATAATATCCATCCAATTCTACAGTTGCAACAGAAGAATAGGGATCAATAGATGCTGCACCAGTCACACCATAACCCAAACGAAGTTTCAAATTATTCATCCAATTACTGGTTCCTTGCATAAATTTCTCATCCGATATTCTCCACCCTAAAGATACAGCCGGGAAAGTACTCCATTTGTTACCTTTTGCCAGTCTTGAAGATCCATCTTGACGAACCGATGCAGAAAATAAATACTTACCTAAATACGAATAATTGATACGTCCTACCAAACCTAACCCTTTAGACATGGTATAATTAGAATAAACAATTCCCGTACCATCCATGTTATGCCATAAGTACGAATTATTCTTTATATTATCCTGCTTTTGCCAAGATTTATCCGTTTGATTATGTTCCCAAGAGGTAACTGCTGTTACAGTAAATTCATGGTCTTTCTTGATATTAAAATTATAAGTGAAAATGTTTTCCCATTTATAATTATAGCTTCTGTTCTGATCAATCTGAGCATAAACACTAGCAGAAGTACCAGAAGCATTAGGACCATCTGATGCATAATATTGATAGGAACCAATACCTTGGAAATAATTCTTTTTATCGTACCCTAAACTAGCGTTCAACCGTGACTGGATAGTCATTCCTTTAAAGGGACGAATCTCAATATAAGGATTTAAAAACAGCTTGAAATTTTGATTGTTATCACGGTATACACTTTTATCTTGATTCAATAATAAATTAATAGTATTTCCATCACCGGGAACCGGAGTTACATTGATACTTCCATCTTCATTGTAAACGGTTCCCAAAGGAACAGACACTAATGAATTAATAAATCTGGAATATGCTTTATTTCTATAGACATAAGATCCTTGCATATTCACACCAACACTTAACCATTTTTTTATTTCATGGTCAATACGCATATTGGTAGAATATACTTTATAGTTATCGCCTGTAAATTGTCCCTGCTCATCAGAGAAGTTTAAAGAGAAATATGCTTTTGTTTTTTCTGTACCTCCTGAAACCGATAAGCTATAATTTTGTGTAACGCCAGTCTGCAACAGTTCATCAGCCCAGTCTATATATTGTCCGTTCAAATGTGCCTTATAAGCTTCGGGCGAAGAAAATAATGCCTCATCCGTAGAATATGTTCCAGCAATTTGATTTGCTTCACGAAGTACATTGATATAACTATCACCACTACGCATCTCAGGAACCGTGGCCCATCCGTTGAAACCGACATAGGCATTCAAATTGATATTAATTTTTCCTGCTTTACCACTTTTAGTAGTAATTATAATAACACCATTGGCACCTGCCGCACCATAAACAGCTGTCGAAGAAGCATCTTTCAAAACTTCAATAGACTCAATATCATTAGGATTCAATGTAGAATAATCACCCGGCATACCATCAATAATAAACATAGGATCACCGCTAGCTGTAAATGAACGAGTTCCACGCAATTGCAATTTAGGTCCTTCACCCGGTTGCCCTGAGGCCTGAGTTATATCCAACCCTGCAACACGTCCTTGAAGTGCTTGCATAGGATTAGTAGCAGGTGTCAAAGTTATATCCTCATTTTTAACGGAAGAAACAGCACCAGTCAAATCCCGTTTCTTAACAGCACCATAACCAATAACTACCACTTCTTCCAAAGCCTGAGTATCCGGTTCCATCTTAATAGTGATCTGGGTGTTCTTACCTATGGTCACAGTCTGAGTTTTATAACCGATATAGGATACCTCAAGCATCCCCTTACCTGTAGGAATATCTAAAACGAAATTTCCATCAAAATCGGTAATCGTTCCGACAGTACTTTGCCCTTTCACTATCACGGACACACCAATCAACGGTTCTCCTGTTTCATCCACTATTGTACCTTTAACTGTATGCGTTTGCAAAACAGACTGCACCGACTCACTGTCCATTCTGCCACCAGCATTTGCATACGAAAAAGTAGCTGGCATACATAATGCAGCTGACAGTCCCAAAACTATAGGAGTACGTCTGATGCCGTAACTCAAAGTCTGATTCGGACATTTCTTCATATCTTTTCTCATTTTTCTATGGTTAACAAATTAATTAATAATCCATATTATTTATCTCTAATGTAGTAAAAATACGATGTTTTAGTTTTCTTTCTTCAGATAAAGTCATTACTTCCATTGCTTCATCAGAAACCAATAATACATTCTTGGCCTCTTCAAATACTTTCAGCAGTTCTGCGTGCTCCTTTAAAAGCTTATCCCAATGAAAAGCTGATTCAGGAGCATCATCCAGAACATACTTGATAAAGTCGTCATCCTTCAAAAAGTCTTCTACCTTGCTATACACCTTTTTTGTATCCACGTTACAATCATTTTCCATTATGACGGATAGTGGTTCAAAGTTGTACTCACCTGGAAACTTAAAATATTATCCTACCAATTCCCTTAATCTTGTAATACCTCTATGCATCAAATTTCGTACCGACTGGTAATTCATATCCATAATGGTACAAATATCTTCATATTTCTTCTCTTCTATATAATATAAGGTAAGTGCCTCACGTTGGCGCGGAGATAATTGAGCCAACAAATGTTTTACTTTTATATTTTCAAAACAACTTTTTTCCTTTTCCAAATATGTATGTTCTACATCATCACCTGCTGCAACGGGATTCAGTTCCTCAACAGCCGTTTCCGACATGAACATCCGTCTGCGAAGTTCATCGCATAACTTATTTTTCAAGGAAATGAGGAGGTATGATTTGAAGTTGTCAATGATACCCAATTCGGCCTTCTTTGTATACAATTTTACAAAGACATCATGAATGCAGTCCTTCAACAATTCTTTGTCAGTAGTTAACTTACATCCATAATTAAATAGAAGATTAATATGCATATCATATAATGTAGAGAATGCACTTACATCTCCCGATTGGAAAGCGGTTACCAAGCAAGCTGTCTTATCATTTAAGTTTTGTTCCATCACAGTATACTAATTATAGGTTGTTTTGATGATGATGCAAAACTAGGGAGGATACGCTACTTTTTTAGGTAATATTTGATTATTGGACCGAAAAAACAGATAACCTGCTGAAAAACATATATGCTAAATATTACAGATTTTCATTAAAAAGGAGAACCAAAATAAATCCGGTTCTCCTTCCATGTACTAAATTCTATGAAACCAATAAATACAATCTTTGTTTTTTTCTGCTTTAAGCATATATACATCTTTAATATTCAACCGTTTAGCAATCACTGTTATTGCTCCGGTCTTCGGATCAACAGACTTCAATATGTATTTTCCAGGTGATAAATGAACAGGAATATCTGTTGCAGAATGGGAATAAATGATACTTCCAATACCAGATTTTACCAATTTCTGATACTTATTTGTACCAGTATCCTCCATATCCATAGCAGCCGCATCAGTTAAAAAGCTTTCATCAGCAACTGGAACAACCGGGCAAGACCCACTTGCCATGAAGACAGCCCAAGCCATATCCGGATAATTCTGCGCATAGTAAGTAACCGCTTTTTCCGGGAACTTCTTACGATATTCACTCACCGCCCGATAAGCTTCATCAAAAGTAACCTTACCTACTTTCATTTTACGGGCATGCTGACGGGGAGCCAAGTTCTTTCCACCTTCGGGAGCATAAAGACCATCCACTTTATAGTGCCAGTAACGAATATCAATAATGTCAACTAATTTCGCACGTTGCGTATCATTCAGAATGGCATCTTGAACATCCTTTGTCGCACTTAACGCCACAGTTGCTTTCTTACCGGTTTCTTTCTCCCACTCTCCTATCACATCCAGCCAGAATTGTACAAAATGCAACGGACCGGTAAACTCCGCACTGATCAGTTGTACCACATTTGCATCATCGGCAAAATTATCCAAGCATTGGCGAATATACTTTCTATGAAGCTCACGACGTACAGGATGACTGATATCATAAAACATATCCGCTACAAAGATACGTTTGTCACCGGCAAAAGGAACAGGTTCAGGCATATCGGTCTGATTGATATTATTGGCCGACCGCCAAGGACAGTCTACCCAATGTGCTCCCGCTTCCAAGATATTATGCTGGAAGTAATTCTCATGGAAAAGCAAAAGACCTTTTTCCGCCCCTTTTTCGGCAAACTGCTTCAACCGGTTCCAATACCATGCATTGGGACGGTTCAAATCATACTTGCTCAATCCTTCCCAAGCAGTACCTTTTCCACTGCGGGCAAACGGTTGTTCGTAGAATGGTCCCCACACATCTCCATCACGACGACGGACGCGCTCATGATCGTCACGACGACGCTCATACCACAAACCGTAATTATGATCTAAAACCAAAATCTGATTCTTCACCATATAATTCACCGTAGAATCAATTCTATCCGTCAGCCCAAGTCCTTCGCGTCCCGGCACGAAACGGGTAACATGTGGCTTGGCTTTAGACAAGAAGCTGGTCCTTAGTTTCCCATTCCACCAAGGAACCTCCTGTCTGCCGCCTACCAGTAACCGGCCATCCACCTGCATACGCCCATTAATAATGGCAAACAGATGATCCTCTTTTTCCTTATATATAGGTGTCTTGAACTTCAAATCTTCTAAAGATTTCAGCTTTCCGGAAGACACACAGGCTGTATAAGGTGCTTCCTCAATCCATTTTTGCATAGTAAGACGGGGAGTATAAGCTTCCTTTGCCATCTCCATTGCCGCTTCTACGGTAGGACTGCTGGTTGCGTTGGTAGCCCTGGGAAGAATACGTGCCTGGTCAGAACAATCTTTATTCAAACGTGCCGCCAACTGTGCATAAAACAAGCTGCGGGGATGTACGTGATTATTTGATTCCGCCCATTGGCCGTCACCCGAGAATTGCGCCCAACAACCGTATGCACGGTTTACCGCATCTCTTGCCGGTGAATAACACTCTATCCCGGCAGCTGTACATTGCCAGAAAAGACTGTTGCCTGTATTCCAACCGGCACCATTTTTATCCTGTCCCAAATTCTTAAATACCAAATCATGGCCATCAATGTTTACCACATCAAATAATAATCCACAGGCCCAGGAATCAATAGAACCGCTGAATCCTAACGACTCTTCCGAATCACACTGTACAAAAGCATTCGGACCTGCCGCACAAAATCCGGCTGAGAAATCATGAATACCCTGTTTAGAATAACAACGCTGAAAAAGTGTCTGCTGCCCCATAGTATAAAATGTACTGCGACGCATTCCACCTATCTCTGAAACAGGTTCTGTGGATACACAATCTTCTACAGTTGTTTTAGAACCGGTACGCTGTATAATCACAGCACTTCCTGCAAAGTGCTTAAAATTTACCCTGCGTACCCAACAGTTTTCGGCATTTTCTATAGATACCCCCGTCCAGCAATGATCCTCATCTTTAGGATACTTCTTATTATAGTCAGAAGCCAATGTCAGATTCTCCAAACCTGCTTCTGCGATTCTGCCCGGCCAACTATAACGTAACACTTTGACAGTTCCCCATTTATTATCCAAAGCCATTGTCAAAGGAGCATCCAAAGTCAATTGGTTTCCATCCGCCTTACTTACTGACCTATCCCAAACCAAATCCATCTCTCCTTCTTTCCAGCCCAAAGCAGAAATACCTCCGCCAAAAATATCACAACCGACAGAAGCAATCCATTCTTTCGTAGAGGGGCGGACAATCCGGACCCGCTCTCCGGAAACCAGCTGTACATTATTGGTTACCTGAAAAGTACAAGTATTTACAGGAACGTATGATGTCAGTACATCCAAGGTATCCGTAACAGCCAAATCATTCCGTCCTTCAATATAAAGCAAAGCCCCTCTGTCCACTCCCTTTTTCAACAATACGGTCTGTTCCCTGTCACTGCCGCGCAGCACGACTCCCGACACAGAGATACGCAAGCTCTCATTCAATTCAAAAGTTCCTTTATCCAACAAAACAGCCCCACGAAAACCATTTTTATCCAAAGCCAATGAAGATACATAGTCAATGGCACGCTGGATACGAGAGGAATTATCTCCAGGCTGCCATGAAACAAAAACGGCATTCGCCACATCAGGTATAGGCTGTTCCGAATTATGGTAACCGCAAGAAGAATAATCTAGAATACGGTTTCCACGTTCATCAGTCACATAAGTCAGTTTTTCGTCCTTCACCTGTAAAGGAAAGGTTTGCGCAGAAATCCGCGCAAACCCCAAACTTAAAAATCCCAATAATAATAACTTATAATTCATTTTACATCAAGCTTTTACGTTTTGCCAAAGTATCGTGATTGTTCTTTACTTCCGTCCAATCCACTTTCTTTGCAGGATCTATGCCATTAATGTATTTTTCAATGTTAGTATACCCGTCACCATTACAATCTTTCACCGCATCACCCGGATCATTAGGATTGAGTCCGTATCTCACCTCCCAGGCATCCGGCATACCATCACCATCCGTATCAACTACAGGAGTACCTTTATATTCGGGCAAACCACCCACCTGACGAGGATCTGTAATGATACCTTGTTTATAAGAATCAACAGGAAGACGTCTTTTCACATAAGGACTAACGAATTCAGGAGCGTCTTTCACATAAATAGCTTTCCCTGTCTTCACCGTCTTTATCACACGGGTATCCACCGCATCTCTTTTAGGGAAAGTAGCCCCGGCATTTTCCAATACATAATTATAGGCAGTTTTGGCATCCATAATAGTCACATGGGGCATTGAGAAAGGCTCGTTTACACGAATTTGATCTGTAAACTTCCCTGCGTCCGGCATATCGTATACCTGCACGCCGCCATCCCAATTATTCTTTGTCACACGCGCATTGCCTTCCACTACATTTCCGGCAACATACGCTTTACCAAAAGTATCCGGTTTCTTCTTGTCACGGCTCGATTCGGGTTTCACAATCCGGTAGGCAATCGGCTTATCTTTCGGAGTGATAGGACCCGGTTTAAAATAATTATTAATAATATTCAAACGGCTGGTTTCATCTCCCCCGTCAACAGAACGGTTCCACCAATTAAAAGTCACATTGTTTACCAGATTAAAATCCTCATTCATGCCAATGGAACAGTTACGGCTGATATTGGATGCGAACAAGTTACGGCAAAACATACTGTTATGCCCACCTATAGTCGCCCCGAAAGCATGATTGTAACAATCCAAAGCTTCCGAGAAAATAGAGTTCTGAATAGTTATGTTGACAGTAGGAAGCTTCAAACCATGTCCTGTGGAATCACGATGGTATACATGGCGATAAAGAGACATATTCTCATCCAGCCCCCAGCTGCCGGAGCAATGATCGATAATAACATTACCCACACAGTTACCTCCCAAAGCATCATCCCGGAAGAACACATCCTGCGCCCCCCGACGGAAACGCATATGGCGGATAATAATATCATGCGTATCAAGCAAGAAAGAAGCCCCTGTTACACAAACTCCATCCCCCGGAGCTGTCTGACCTGCAATAGTGATATACGGAGCACGGACGTTTATAGGGGTTTTCAGCCGGATAACACCCGAAACATTGAACACAACAATACGCGCACCACCGGTCTCACATGCCTCACGCAACGTTCCGGGCCCACTGTCAGCCAGCGAATTGACCACAATTACTTTTCCTCCACGTCCACCGGGAGTATAGGCCCCTCCCCCTTCTGCCCCGGGAAAGGCAGGTATGTTGCTCTTTATTAAATCCTCAGGTTTGGATGCCCATGGTTTATAAGGACGTCCTTGAGTAGCCTCAGACATTACTACAGGTAATGCTTTCGCCCATGCCTCATCCGATTTCCGGTCTATTTCCTTTTGTTGTTGTTCTCCTCTGATTTTTACCGAATCAGGAATTACAGGATACTGTGCCGCCACAGGCAACACACATGCAGTCAATGCTGCCACTGCAAATAGTTTCTTTAGTTGATTCATTTGGTTGCTAAATTATTATTTTTTCTATAACTTCATAACATAATACTCTGCTTTTAACATGATTCAAACACACATTGCGAATATTTCTATATCAAAGACGGAACAGAAAGCTTGTTGTACTCTCTATCCACACATAAAAAAGAGCTTGACACCGTTTTACCGGGCAAGCTCCTTTTTCTGCTTTTCAATAAACATTAATTTATATCTTTCCTCCACGTGCCTTGATACGTTCATACCAAGCCTTACGTTCTTTCACTAAATCATATCCCCGCTTAGAGAGGTAATTATTAATCCGGCCTTTGTATTTACCGAAAGCAGCATGTTTCTTATTTGAATTTTCAGCATCCATGGCAAATTCACGGGCTTCAACAAGCCATGCCATAATCTGCGCTTTCTCTTCTTCTTTCAAGGTAGGAATCATGTCAACCGTAGCTTTATAAGTTACCATTACCACACCATAAGTCATGCCATCTTTCACTGCATCTATCTGCTTGGCATCCAAATAAAGCGAAAGATCGGCCGGGAAAGCGAAATGAGTGCGGTAAAGTGCCGCATCCTTTTCAGCTTCGGCAGCTTTAACGGCTTCTTGTTTCGCATCGCCCGTCAGGGTTTCTTTTGCCAGCTTCACTTTGGTATCACGCGTTTCGTATATGTCATTCAATTTAAAATAACGGTTGGCTATGATAGTTGTCACTTCACGGGCGGCAACGGTATCTGTCAATTCCAGTTTATCTACAATCTTCTGCGAACGTTTCACAATAGATTCCACGTAAGCCGGATCGCGGCCTTCACGGTCCAAATCCACTGCTCCGGCGGTAATGACTACCGCCATGAGCAACAGAAACATTATACCTAACTTTTGTATCATATCCTGTCTTCTTTCCTCCGTTTATTACATCAACTTTCCTTTAGAAGCCAATGTATCATAATTGTTTCTCAAATCAGACCAGTCAATACAATTTCTAGTGCTGATACCATTAATATATTTCTCAATATTTGTATAGCCGTCACCGGTACAGTCCTTATTAGCATCCGAAGGATCATTAGGATTCAAGCCATTTGCCTTTTCCCATTCATCGGGCATGCCGTCACCATCTGTATCCACATACGGAGTTCCTTTGTATTCCGGATAACCACCCATCTGGCGGATATCGGTAATGATACCTTGCTTATAAGAATCTTTCGGCAAACGGCGATATTTAAACTGTCCGTCTTCTCCCATTGATTTAGGAGCCAGCCCGGTCAAATCACCGTTAGCATCCTTGGCCATCTTTTTATCATAATAAGGAACGCCTGTTCTCACTTCCTCTATAATACGTTCATCCACAATATCACGGCAAGGAATGTTGGCACCTGCATTTTTCAGTACAAAATCGTATGCATCATGTGCAGAAGTAATGCGGATATATGGCATTTCAAAAGGACGGTTGCTACGCATATTCTCCGTATATCCCTCTGTATTCGGCTGAGTTTCAATCTGGATACCACCTGCCCAGTTATCCTCTGTAATGGCAGGATAGCCTTCCATAATATTGCCATCGGCATAAACACGGCCATATACTTTATGATCCAATTTGCTTCGTCCCGCTTCGGGTTTCAGGATGCGATGCCCCACAGGAGTATCTTTCGGAGTGGCCGGTCCCGGTTTATAATAGTTGTTTATCATATTGAACATAGCAGTATAATCGCCACCGTCCGAAGAACGATGTACCCAGTTGAACACTACATTGTTTACAAAATTGAAAACACCATTCCAACCGATGGAAGGATTACGTCCCGAATTACTTGCCCACAGGTTACGCATAAATGCACAATTCTCACCCCCTAAAGTGCTGCCGAATGCATGATTGTAAGTATCCAGTGCTTTTGCCGAGATAGTATTCTGTATGGTAACATTTACGGTAGGCAGTTTCAGATCTTTTGATTCATATTGTCCTTCGCTGGGATCGTACATATGGCGATAGAAAGAGATGTTCTCATCCAATCCCCAAGTACAAGAGCAATGGTCAATCATGATATTTCCAATCGGGTTGCCTCCGAAAGAATCGTCACGATGCCAGACTTTTGTTTCGCCACGGCGGAAACGCATGTGGCGTACCACTACATCATGCGTGTCTACCCAAAAAGACTCTCCGGCAATACATACCCCGTCACCCGGAGCTGTCTGTCCTGCAATAGTGACGTATGGAGCCCGGACAATAATGGGAGATTCCAATTTGATAATACCTGAAACATTGAAGACAATGATACGCGCTCCACCTGTCTCACAAGCCTCACGGAAAGAACCTGGACCACGGTCATTCAAATTAGTCACGGTAATCACCTTACCGCCACGACCGCCGAAACTGTACATACCTCCTCCTTCAGCACCGGGGAAAGCAGGAATTCGTGCCTGCGGCAAATCGTATGGACGGGAAGCCCACGAAATATACGGACGACCTTCTTTCGCTTCTTTCAGTACGACAGGCAATGCTTTTGCCCATGCTTCGTCAGAGCGGCGACGTTCTTCACTCATCATTTTCTGGTAGGCTTGCTTCGCTTCCTCAGTTATCTGGGGATACTGGGCCCTTGCTACAGGAGCAATAAAAGTAGCCATACACAGTCCTAAAAACAATTTTCTTTTCATACTTTATTCTTAAAAAATTATATCTGTGCTATAAGTTGGAATTTATATTCCGTTCTCTTTTTCTTAACAATTATCTTTTTCAAGACGTGCCTTTCGGGGATATGTACTCAAAAATGCTTGTATCTGTCATAATAAACTAGCAGATATAAAACTATCGTATTAAATTATTTCCTAGCATCCAATGTGCCTTCTGATTCATAATAATCCAACCATCCTTTTGATTGCTCCAACCACGGATTCATATTCAACACATTAGAAGGCAGACCGGACAGATAATAGTTTTCCTGCCATGAGATTACTGCTTCCTGACCATTCACATTATCTACTGGAGTTTCTCTATCCTCCAAAACAAAATGCTGGCTCCAGAACTCTCCCAACCTATTCATTTCGGCTTGTAAGTCTGCCGCATTATCCACATCTACAGGTTCAAAATCAGCAATGACAGAAGCAAGAGGATCTGCCTTTCCATCATAATCCTTCACTTGCAAATATTTACCCACACGGGCAGTACCATTTAACGGTTCAATACCCAAGGTAGTACAGGTGGTATTGTTATCACTTGCATCATCATTATACAACATCCAACGCCATAAATCCCAATAACGCTTCCCCTCATAAGCTAATTCTACCTGACGCTCACGCAGACAAGCCTTAATAGCTTCATTCTTATCGGTAATCGTTCCCAAACCATAATTATTGGATGCAGGAATACCTACCCGGGCACGAATTTCACCAATTGTTTTCACTGAATTACTTATATCCCCCGTAGCCGCATAACATTCTGCAAGGTTCAATAACAATTCAGCATAACGATATTCATATACATCAGTGCCATCCCATTGATAAGTATTTGCACTATTTTCAGCCGGATCGGACATTTTACGTACTATCGCCGGACTGCTGCCTTCATTTTCCGTGTAATAATGCAACTGAGAGCCATCTTCTTTCGTTTCGCTCCAACGGTAATTCCAAACTACGGCATCTGCATCCTGATCATATCCCCATTTTACTCCGGAGAAAGTAAACGTGTAATAGAAACGCGGATCACGATTCTTGAAGAATAAAGAACGGTCGTACCCGTTTATCGCTTCACCGTCATCATTTACAGCTTTGGAACCATCCGCCATCGGGAAAATATCCAACATACCCATAGGAACATGATAACCGGAACCACTGCCACCCATTGTTTTCAAGCGGATTGTTTTCTGCCATCCACTATGCTCATCATTTTTAGAGGTAGAGCTAGCCAACAGTTTGACCATAATCACCTCCTTACATTCCTGGTTATCAAACTTGTAGAACATTTCATTCCAGTCTTTGGCGGAATTGCCATACAAACCATAACCTTCGCTGCTCAAGAAAGCCTGTGCTTCTAGAGTAATATCCAACGCATCTTTCCAGCGTTTATTGCCTGTATTATTCCAATCTGCATTAAAGATAGGGCTTGCAAATACCAGCGCCACACGGCTTCTGTATGCCAGCGCAGCTTCCTTGGTCAACCGTCCATACTGGTCACTTCCCCATTCTTTACGAGTGGGAAGCAGATTCGCAGCCTCTTTTAAATCACTCAAGATCTGGTTGACACATGTTTCCACACTTTCACGATTATAATCTTTAGCTCCCTCACGGTCGGCCGCCATAAGCACTTTATTTACCACAGGAACAGCTCCGTATACACGTACCAGATCAAACAACTGCATGGCACGGAAGAAATAAGCCTGTCCTTTCGCTTTTTTTATGGCAGCTTCCGACAAGTCCTGACCATATTCATCAACCCCTTCCAGAATTTCATTGCAACTGCGGATACGGCTATATGGATCATTCTTTATATTCGTAGCCAGATTACTGCCAAAATAAGTTTCACAGTCCGTAGCTTTTTTCAAACTTCTGGAAGCGTCAAATTTCTTCTCGATCCCCCATTTCTCCTCCGTATAAGTTGAATAGTCATTCCAACTACCGGACAAACCGTATGATTGCGGAGGAGTCATCCCCGACTTATAAAAATAGTTATAATACACATTCTGAATATATAAGTCCAAGTTAGATTCGATACCGAAAGTTTTTTCCGGTGAATAACTGTCATACGGGTTCATATCCTGTAAGAACTGGTCGCTGCAACCACTAAACGTTAAGCCGGCTGCCAATAACACAGTATATAATATACGCTTTTTCATATCAATGATTCTTTTTAATTTTAGAATGATACATTTACTCCTAACGACCACGTTCTCAATGTAGGATACAATGAAGTTGTTCCACAATACATATTCCGATAATGGTCGGGATACGGGTTATAGAAATCCCATAGATTGTTACCTGTCAGGCTTAGTTTAGCCGACTGGATCTTTAAAGGTGACAACCATGCCTTAGGTAGCGTATAACCGATACTTAAGTTACGGATATAGCAACGGAACGTACTGATAGACCAAAAATCAGACGGTGCAATCACCGATCCTGATATTCTGTTGTCCAAACCTAAATTAGGGTATTTCCCCGTCGTATTATTTCTTTCATCAAACATATCTTTCCAGAATGAGTCCGGTGTCCAAAGCATATCCCCACTGGATGTTGTGATTTTATTGACATCAATCTGGCGATAGCCGCCCCATGAAGTGGCAATCATCATATTAAAACTGATGCCTTTCCATTCCACCCCCAGTTTGGTGGTAAAACCATATGTCTTTCCACTCTTATTCAGTTTGGCATAATCCTGGGTCTTGGCAATACGTCCGTCGGGCCCCGACTGCGTACCATCCTCATTCAATACGCCACCCAAATCCTGATAAGCCAACATACCCGGTTTCAACTGACTGACATCTTTCACTCCCAAATATTCAGGAGAAGTGCCTGCGGCTTCCGCATTGGCTGACAAATAATTCCAATAATTCTTAATATCATCACTATTCCGTAAAATACCATCTCCGGTACTTGTACCTCTCCATACTTTATATCCGTATGTAGGGAATATAGTAGAAACGCCCTCTCTTACAGAATTTTCCTGTATATAACTCGGAGCAGACTGGGGCCATTCTCTTACCCTGTTGCCATTAAATCCAAAATTCACTCCGATATTATATTTCACCTGATCTATTTTATCGCGCCAATTCAAAGAGAATTCACTACCAAAAGCATCAATACGCCCAAAGTTCACTTCTGTCAAAGCACCTCCTGCAAAAATAGGGGTACCTATGATACCACCGATATTCTGATTCAAGATGTCAGAGTTTATATCATAGTACACATCTACAGTCGCACTTAAACGGTTATTGAGGAAACGCAAATCAAAACCAAGATTAAATTTATCGGTATTATCCCAATGCGCATCAGGATTTGGAGTTGCTCCCGGCTTGATACCGGTCTGCAGGATACCGCCGTTAGAACCGAATCCATATCCTCTACTGGGATCCAATGAATAGAGTTGCTTCCATCCCCATGCTTTGATATTATCTTTACCGGTACGTCCCCATGAGAAACGTACTTTCATGTATTCAAACCATGAGGGCAGCAGCTTCTTCATAAACCCTTCTTCCGAAGCTACCCAACCCACGGAAACACCTGGGAAGAAGCCCCAATAATTGGATGGAGCAAACTTAGTGGAAGCATCGCTACGGAATAGGAATTGGAACAAATACTTATCGGCATAATTATAGCTTACACGACCTAAATAAGACAAAGACCCCTGTTTGTATTTATATGTAATAGAATTACCTGTATCCATAGTTCCCGCACTTGGCGAAGTACCCAAATAACCATCCGGGTCAGGATTATTAAACAACATTCGCTTGGAATGCATATAAGCCTGCATTTTTTCTACAGCAGCCATGGCGGAAATGCTGTGCTTGCCAAACTTTCCTTCATAATTCACATAGAAGTTCAACTGCTCGTTTTTAGCCATCTGGTCTGAATATACCACACGAGTACTTCCTGTAAATTCTTTGAATTGATAATCGGAAACAGACGGATGATCGCTATAAAAACGATTTCCGGGTGTCAACGCATCACTTGCTTTCAGATAGGCCAACGTAAATGGCATAAATGCCTGCTCACTATCACTGGCACTACGCTTCAACGCATAGCTTCCCTTGAATGAAAGTCCTTTGATAAACGGAACGGCATACGTGACGGAGAAGTTGGCATCATAGCTGAAATTATCATTCGTGGAATAAGATCCGTCATTATTCTCCATTGCAAAATAATTCCATGTACTCATTTTATTGCCGGATGTTGCATTACCCGCACTCGAGTAACTGTTCAACAAAGGAGATGTATAATAGGTATTACCATCATCCAATGTTATCTCCCATGGCAAATAATTCGGCATATGAGCAAGAACCAAATAATCACCGGATTCACCGGGCTTAGTTCCCCCATAACCGTTCAAATTGCTTAAACCTTTGGTAAAACTTGATGTGGTTTCCTGCTGGTTACCCGCTATGGTTGCAGAAAATTTCAAATCGGAAGTCAATTTGATATCCACACCTGCACGGAAGTTCCATCTGTTGTAATCCTGTTTTCCAAGATTCGCCCCCTGAGTATAGTAAGAAGCACCCGCAAAATAAGTAGCTTTCTCGCTACCGCCACTTACATTGACCGAATGGTTCATTGTAAAAGCGCCGGACCAGGCTTCATCCAGCCAATTGTAATTCAAACCATCCATCTCGGCCAGTTCCGCTTCACTATAAATTTTATTCATCCAATTTCCATCCGGATCCATACTTATCTTATTATTGGCCAAATTAAAGGAATTGGCAAAACGTCCATAAGCTGCCCCTTTTAAGGTTTTAGGATGGCTCACTGCATCATTAAATCCGAATTTACCTGAATAATTAATTTTGGGAGCTCCTGATTTACCTCGTTTGGTCTTTACAATAATAGCACCTTGCGAAGCGCGGGAACCGTAAATAGCAGCACTGGCATCACGAAGGACTGAAATACTTTCAATTTCAGAAGGATCAAGGGCATTGAAAGTTTCTAATGTCGGAAGACCGCTGTTGGCATCTATCTGAATCACATCATCGATAATGACCATCGGATTAGTACTACCACCATCTTTAGAATACGAGAAAGATTGACGAATAGACATAGTCGCTCCTTCACCCGGACGGCTGTCACCACCACTGATGCTCAAACCGGGTATCTGTCCCGCCAACGCAGCACCCAAATTCGACACCGGCAAATCTGAAATTTCCGAAGGAGTAATAACCCCGATAGAACCTGTCACATCTTTTGCCTTCTGAGTACCGTAACCGACTACGACCACTTCGTCCAGCATTTTGGAATCTTCTTTTAACACCACTCTAAAGTCTTTTCCTTGTTTAGGAGCAATCGTTTGCGGCACATACCCCACAAATGAAATGACAACCTTCTTGCCCGAGGGAACCTGTAAAGCGAATTTTCCGTCAAAATCGGTAATGGTACCGTTTGTTGTCCCTTCTACCACCACACTGGCGCCAATCACCGGTTCACCAGTTTCATCAACAACCAGTCCGGTGACAGTTTTGGTCTGCTGCACCGACTGAGATATAGGAAATCCTGTTTCAGCGGATACTCCCTGAACAGAAACTCCTGTTAGAAACAGACTAAGACAAACAATTTGTGTCAAGTTGCTAATCTTGTCCAGTTTCTGAAGAAATGCATTTTCATTCTCCATAGAATCTTTTTTAAAATTAAAATATTATCTTATTTTTCTTGTTGAAATATCTGTTTCAGATAAGCGACATTCGTCCCGAAGTTTTTCTTTACATTCCGGACTTCATCCTTATTCCGTGACCGTTCAATGACCAGCCATCCGCTCCACCCATCTTATCAAGGGTATGCTTTACGGCATTCATATCCAGACGGGTATTATAAGGAAGAGTAACCCCGTCTGTATCCGTACAATGTATCTGACAAATCCGATCCTTTCCCAGTTTTTTCAACTCTTTACAGAGGTCGCGTCCATTTTCCAACGCATTTTGAAAACTATAATAAATCTTTATACCTTTCGAATTAATTTCTTTCAACAGTTTTATATCCCCTCCGGCATCCAAAGGAGTACGGATACCTATCACTACTCCATCTTTCACTGCCATTTCTCCCACTTCGTGCAAACGGCTTACCAACTCCTGACGTGCATCACCCGCTACTGTCCAGTCCTCTTTTATACCACCTAATGGAAGGAAAGCTACTTGGGCCCCCATCACCTTCATCGTATTCAAACAATCCTGCACTAAAGCTTTATAATTATGATGAGTCAAGAAAGATTGTCCAAAGAATCCGGACATCGCCACAGAAGGGACTTCAATATGTTGTTCCTGTGCTGTTTCTTTAAATAATTTACAGAAATGGGGTTGGTGGAACTTATTATCAAAAGTATCCCGTTTTCCCAAGCCTCCCATGTCCATTTCTATGCCATCACCTCCTAGTTCCTTCATTAATTGAAAAGAACCGATCTTCTGGCGTTTTAGCATCATCCAGTCACACGCAGCTATTTTATAGCGTTGTTTTCCCTCTGAATTCTGTGCTCCCAAAGGCAGTAACATAAACAGGAGCATAATTAAACTGATAATTTTTTTCACATTCATCATAATCTAGTTATTGTTTAGAATTAAGACGAATCACAAAAAAGTATGTAATCACTAAATCTTAATAAAGTCCAAAAATAATTTAGTGAATAAACAAGACAATCCCGCAAACACAATGCTCGCTTGCATCTGTTTACGGGATTCCTGCTTTATAAGATCAAGAAATCAACCTTTACGCCATTCATTCATATATTCCCTCGGAGTCTGATCATATTTCTTACGAAAACATTTACTGAAATAACCGGAATCCTTGAAGCCTACGGCAAAAGCTATTTCTGAAATACTCATATCCGAATTTTTAATCAACTCTATTGATTTATTCAGACGAATTTCTTTCACTAAATCCACCGGAGCAAACCCGGTCAGACTCTTTAACTTCTTAAAGAAAGCCGAGCGACTCAGCCCGATAGTTGATGCTATAGTATCTATATTAAAATCACTATTATCCAAATTCTCTTCTATAACCTGATGAATCTTTTCAATGAACTGCACATCTTTCTTCACTAGGAACTGTTCGTATGTATCCTGTTCCTCCTTATGTTCTTCGGGCTGCTGCCATACACGTTCACGGAACAATTTACGTTCATTCAGCAACTGTTCGATACGTGCCACCAAATAGTCTTTGCTGAAAGGTTTGATGATATAGGCATTCGCTCCCATGCTTATCGCTTTGGTCTTCGCTTCATCATTACCTTTCGCCGTCAGGATAATCACCGGAATATGACTGATTTGGAAATCTTTACGGATGCGTTGCAACATCTCTATTCCATCCATATTCGGCATCATCTGGTCGGTGACTACCATGTCGGGATGATAGAGATGTACTTTCTTCAGCCCCTCCACACCATCATTGGCCATATAAATATTGAATTTATCTTCCAATTGCAACTTCAACATATTACATAAATCCTTATTATCTTCCACAATCAGCACGGTAGGCAAAGACGAATCGACAGGCTGTTCTTTCTCCTCCTCGCTTTCCTTGCCGGCAGAAGCAGAAACAGATTCAGTTTCAGGAACACTCACCGTTTCCCCGCCCATATAAAAATCGACTTCCGACGGTTTGTAATGCTCCTTACCCAGTTGCAATTCAATGGTAAAGACTGCCCCTTTCCCTTCAGGGCTCTCTGCATAGATTTCCCCATGATGCAGACTGATAATTTCCTTAGATAAAGCCAATCCGATGCCCGTTCCCTGATAATAAGCGCCACGTGCATTGTCAGCCTGCGAGAAACGCTCGAAGATTTCGGAAAGCTTGCTTTGGGGAATCCCCACACCGCTATCTTCCACCCGTACATAACAATGCTTGTCATCATCCGACACTCCCATCGTGACATAAATATTCCCCCCGGCAGGAGTGAACTTGAACGCATTGGAGATTATGTTGCGGATCACGATGGCCACTTTCTCCTTATCCGCCCATACCATGATATCCTCACCGGCCAGCTGGAACGTGAAGCTGACTTCATTTTCTTCGGCCATCACCCTGAATTCTTTCTCAAAAGAGTCTACCATCTCATTCAGGTTGAACAACGACACATGCAGACGCATTTTTCCGTTCTGTATTTTACGGAAATCCAATATCTGATTGACCAGTTGCAGCATCTGTTTGGTATTCTTTTCCATCAGATCCACGTATTGCATTCCTTTCTGAGATAGTTTTTCTTTCTCTTTCAACTCCTGAATAGGCCCTTGGATCAGAGTCAGCGGAGTACGCAACTCATGCGAGATATTGGTAAAGAACTTGATTTTCAATTCGGACAATTTTTGTTCGATATACACATCATTCTTCACCTTAATCATGAAAAGAGATAATTTTATAGCCACCAGCAATAAGGCTACGGCTATAATCATATAGATAACATACGCCCACCAACTGGCCCACCAAGGCGGCAGAATGACAACGGTCAACTCACGGAAAGATTCCAAACCGGGATTTGCCTCATCCAGTGTCTGTACTCTGAAAAGATACTTGCCGGGAGGAACATTGGTATAGGACGCTATACGGTTCTTCCCGTTATAGTGCCATTCTTTTTCATATCCTTCCAAAATATATTTGTAAGACACACGGTTCTGATTATTATAGTTCAACGCCGCAAACTCTAAAGTAAACATGGACTGGTTATGATTCAATGTAATCCTGTCTGTATAGGTAATGGACCGGTCAATAATAGGATGGTCCGTATAGCTGCGTATGTCCCGGTTTGATATCTGACATCCTACAATAAATGTGTTATAATCAAATCTTTGCGTTTCCAGTTTATCGGGAGAAAAGGTCAAGATACCCTCTTTACACCCCAGCCAAAGTTCCCCGTCCAGCGTTTTCAATGTGGTGCTTTCTTCCATCACAACCGGGGGAAAGCCATCGTATTTGTCATAGTTACGCACCTGGCTTGTCGCCCTGTCAAAACAAGAGAGTCCTTTTTCCGTAGCAAGCCAAAGGAAACCGTTATCATCTTCTATAATAGACATCACCACATCATTATTCAATCCGTCTTCCCAGCCATACGATTTAAATGAAAGCTTATGCGTTTCCTCATCATATCCCGACAATTTGCTCAATCCTCCACCAAACACGCATACCCATATCTGAGAGAACTCGTCTTTATAAAGCGCGTACACATCGCTATCGGCATAATTTACCCGGTTGGCACCACGGTAGGTTTCAAAATCAATCTGCTCCACTGAGGCAAAGTTGTTTTTAAAAGACATCAGCCCGTCCATCGTACCTACCCACATACGCCCGTCATTATCCTCTATCATATTCCTCACTTCCATATAAAGGCCATACGTAGGATAATTCTTGAATCCGTTATATTTATTCTTAAAAGTGACTTCCCCATTTTCCTCACAAAGCAGATTCAATCCTCCGTCCAAAGTACCCACCCAGATACGTTTCTTTTCATCCTGATAAGTGAAATACACATCATTCCCGCTGATTGACGACAAATCAGACAAATTATGCAGATAACGTTTAAAACGGAAACCACCTGCAGTTTTCTCATCAGGAACAGCTTTCACCAATCCGTCGCCTTTGGTAGAGAACCAAAGGTTTCCTTTGTCGTCTTCCATGATGTGATATACATTACCTATATGCTCGTCACCTGTCGAAAAAACATGTTTGGTTACACCGTTCCGGTCCATCCGATAAACACTCTGCCAACGGGTGCCCACCCAGATATCGCCACTTTTTGATTGGAAAAGGGCTCTTACCCCTGTCGCATAATTTTCCTGACCGACTGATTGCGGAGACAACGAAAGCAGATTGAATTGCTTCTTGGGGAAATTCATGCAATACACCCCTTCATCGGCAGAGGAAAGCCACAATACCCCGTCATTATCCAACATCAGATGATAAAACTGCTGATTTGCCCTATCATTAGAAAGTTGTTTCAATTTATTGATATAAACCATCTCCGCATGTTCCCTGTCGAACAACCAGGCCTCTCCTGCCGGAGACAGGAAAAAAAGCCCTCTTTCGCCGGCATCTTCCGAATACAGGGTGGTTATCTTGCCGAACATGGTAAACGGAAACCGTTTTGCAGTATGGTTCAACGGATCATAATAAATCAGCGCCTTCTCATTTTCGTGAAACCATATTTTATCATACTGGTCTATGAATGCATGAGTTACCATAGCGTCATTCATTTCAGTATTTATCTTTTGCAACCTGCGCTCAGCCAAATCATATTCGTATGTGCCTTGTCCGGCCACACTGAGATAGACATAACCTGCCGGAGTAACCAGCAAATTGCTGATCGCACCTTTTATTTCGGAAAGTACATACCGGTTTACCAAACCGGTCCTCACATCGATACTGTAAAAAATACCCGCACGATCTCCGACCCATACCTTCCTGCCATCCTCAAAAAAACTGGTAAAACTATCCTTGTCACCGGAATTAATCTTACTGGTTATAAAATCGGCAGGCCGGGATGCCAATTCCGATCCTTTATGCACGGCGGCTACCTTATAATCAGTTCCTATCCAACTGATATATTCCTCCGTCTCACACAGGACATGGTGTTTCAGTGTATAATCATGCTTGTTTATCTCGTTCCGAGAGTCGAACAGAATCTTGATAGTTACCTGCCCTTTTTCATCTACCCCGGCCAATAACAGATTTTTATCTTTAGTCAGCAACAACACATCCCCCTCGGCCGTATTTTGTAATTTTATCACCTGGATATTCTCCGAATAGTTCTTCATGTCATCATAAACAGCATGAAAACATTCGGTCACTTTATTGAAGACATATAACTTACGGTCAATGGTCTTTACCCATATATACCCGTTTTTATCCTCGACTATGCGCTGGATCTTACGTGGCGGCACATCCGAATCGTGCTCCTGTTTATTGAATGTTTTAAACTTCACTCCATCGAAACAACATAAGCCATACCAGGTTCCGAACCAGATAAAGCCATCTCTGTCTTTCAAGGTACAGTTTACCGTATTATTAGGAAGCCCTTGATCTACAGAATAATGTTCCACAATCATATTCACATTATATGACCACAGAGGAAAGCTTGTCAGGCAACAAAGTATAATAAGTATATATTTCTTCATAAGTATTTAGTTTTCTTCAAACCGAGGTCAAAGATAAGAAAAAAATCCGTTGGTACTTAAATTGAAATTAGTTAAATACCAATTATTGGTTAGATTGGAACGAGATAAATCCGCGTTCTATCTATATTACTTCTCCGTACCGAATTCAGTTTGCTGTCTCTCCACCTCCATCAATACTTTTTGCCTTTCCTCTTCTGTCAGCACAACTTTCCCCGCCATTCTTTCTGTTCTAACAGGGCTTCCGGCTAGTCCTGCTCCGGCTGATTGGGCATCCGTCTCCTCCTCCGTATAACAGAAAGGCAGTTCTGACGGAATACTTTCTAATTCTATTTCCGTAGCAACCGGCGCATTCGTTCCTTCAAACTGCACATGGGCCTTCACCTTTATTTTGCCGGGCTTGCGGGTAGAACGGATCAAGACGGGAGCAGAGCCAAACTCCACCGTGCGCGGATTGGCATTGATAGAGGCATCCCCTATAATTCGTCCTTCACCTTCTACAGTAAATACGATATTTTCTTTGGCCAGACGGCGCACATTACCGCTATCATCCGTCACTTCGGCCACCACTACGATAAAATCCGAACCGTCTGCCACTAATTGTTTTCCTTCCGTATCCACATACATACGCAACTTCGTGCTGCGACGTGACGGCATCCGCTTATAAGTGCAAACCACTTTACCGTCTATAATTCCCTCTGCCACCATATTTACTTTCTGCCAGTTTTTTTGCTTATAACTATACTCGCGTGCTTCCCAGAAATCCCATACATCCTTGAATATCACCGGGGCATTAGGCATATGTCCCTGCGCATGAACTACCGGAAGCGTCCAGCTCTCAGTATCGTCATAGACAGAGAGACGAACCGAATCACAATTACTGAACACCACCACATCGGCATCCGAGAAAGGAGACATCTCATGGGCGATAAACACCATAGGGCCACATTCCGCTACAGGATGCTTCAATGTCGCGGCAGACTGGCTGCGAAAAGCATAATAAGCGTATTTAGGCTGCCGGAACGCATCATAAATGCCCCCGAAATACGGATCGGGATGATACCCCCGCTGATGATCAAAAGGATGCCATTGCGCCCCACCGATAAACTGTCCTGTAGTGCGGTACATTTCATCATAACTCTTTGATAATGACAACGCCTGCACCAGCAACGGGCGTTCCCCCCAGCTACGGCTGGCACGGTTATTATTATTATGTGCATACCAGTCATCCACATTCTCGCCAAACTCACGAGTAAAAATACATTGTTCCGGACGGTCTGCCTTCTCATCATCTCCCGGCCATCCGTACACCACATCATAGTTTTCCGCCACTCCTTTCGAATGAACATCGGCTGCCGCTACAGGGCGTCCGGGATAAGGAAACTCCTCCCGTGTAATCCGTAATGCCTCCAGTGCGAAATCGCGCGGATAAGGCGTTTCATTCAAAATAGGCTCCCACATCAGCACACTGGGATGATTGCGGTCCCGGCGTATCATCTCACGGGTATTCCGATGTACCAGCTTTGCGAACTCCGGATTTTTATTCCAATATTGCCATCCCGGAGTAGCCACAATAACAAACAGCCCCATTTCGTCACAAGCATCCATGAATGCCGGATCTTGCGGATAATGAGCTACACGGATAATGGTACATCCTGCATCACGCAAGCGTTTGGCATCCCTCCACTGCTGGCTGTTGGGCAGCGCATTACCCACGTATGCAAAATCCTGATGACGGTTCGCGCCGACCAATTGACCAAAAGGCTTGCCATTCAACCAAAAGCCATCCTTACCTTTAAATTCCGCTTTGCGGATCCCCACACGTGTCACTCCCCCATCCAAAACTTCATGTCCGGCTTTGACACGAGATTGTATCCTATACAAATAAGGCGAATCAGGAGACCATAACTTAGGATTGCGAACTGCAAACTGTTGCCGCACCGTCTTCGATTCCCCTGCTTGCAGTTTCACCTGTTGCGAAATCCGTTTTACGGGAACATCGCCGGCATCCGCCAAAACCGTCTCCACGGCTACGGTACGCGTCCGCTTTCCACTGTTATGTACTTCCGTATCCACATACACTTCCGCTTTTTTCCCGCTTATATTGTCAAAATGCACAAAAACTCCGCCTCCGGCCACCTTATCGGCCTCCAAGGCATCTGTAATAGCTACACTTGATTTTCCTATCATCCACACATCCCGGTAAATTCCTCCATGATAAGCGAAATCCAAGGTATATTGACGTTTTCCCGGAGGAAAATTCTTATCATCACTATTATCCGTCATCACCGCCAGCAAGCAACTGTCTCCGGGCTGTACCCCCTGTTCCGTCAGTTGCACAGTGAAAGGAAGGTATCCTCCCAAGTGCTCTTGTACCCTCTTGCCATTTAAATAAATTACCTGTTTTCCCATAGCTCCCTCAAAATGAAGCGACACCTCTTTTCCTTTCATATCTTGAGGAATCACAAAATGTTTCCGGTACCATGCCACACCCTGATAGTTACGGCAACCGCTTGCCTCGGCAGGCATCAGTTCCACAGTATGCGGAGCAGACACTACTTGCCAGGATGTATCATCAAAACGTACGGCTTCCGCGCCTTTTATGTCTCCACGATGAAAGCGCCATCCGGGATTGAAATTATATACTATTCTTCCGCTACCGGATAAAGGGATGAATCCGGCTACAGAAGTTTCCATTTGAGCTTGTGCCAACACAGGCAACAGGCACACAAGTAAAATAAACAGTTTCTTCATAATTATTACACTATCTGGGAAAAGAGACGGACCGGCTGTCCGTTTGTACCCGTTCCCTTTGAAAAAAGGTCTTGTTGTTTTTGAAAAAGATCCAGACATTTAAAAAAAAGGTCCTGATGTTTGGCGTCAAAGACAAGGTTCTTTTAAAAAAACGTCAAGGTCTTTTTATACAAAGAACAGGTCTTTGGAAGGGAATGACAAGGTCTTTTCACAAGGCCTTCCAAGGCTCAAGGCTCAAAGGCTCACCTAAGCGGTATTTAAGCCCAAAACAAGCTTCAAGAAACCCATACATATACTGATTTTCAATTTATTACAATAAAAAGACGAAAACAAGACTATATTCTGAAAAATAAATGAATAATATAATGACACCCAGGCACACACGGATACATCCGACATTTACCGGAAAGCAAAATGTATAAATAAAAGAAATTTCTATTGACATCATCACTTGGTCATTCCGGGCATCGTGAAAAATCCGGAAGCACCCCATATCCATTGATCCGGCCTATTATGAATCAAACCCGGCAAAAAAACAAGCCTGGTCAAACCAAACACAAATTCCATAAAACGACAGACAAAGTCAAGACAATCCTGAACTTCCCAAAGACCAAAGAATAATATTCAATCCGCACGTCTTGTTTTAGTAAACAATCTGTAAAACAAACGTTTACACATCTACCAAGGTTTAAAATACCGCATAAGTGAGCCTTGAGCCTTGTGAGCCCTGGAAACGCATCGGACCGACTCTTTTTCTTTGCAGAAATACACCCGATTTATACGATAAACCCATACCTTTTTTATACCTTTGCCCCCCAAAAGAAAACAACAAACATGGAACTATTCAATAAAATGATTGCCGCAGCCCTGAAGGTTTCCGTACATCAAGTAGACAATACATTATCTCTACTGGGCGGGGGAGCTACCATCCCTTTCATAAGCCGATACCGGAAAGAGGCAACCGGAGGGCTGGACGAAGTACAAATAGGCGAAATTAAAGACAGAAATGACAAGTTGTGTGAACTGGCCAAACGAAAAGAAACCATTCTTTCTACCATAGAAGAACAAGGCAAACTAACAGAAGAATTGCGCAAACGCATTGAACAAAGTTGGGATGCCACCGAAGTGGAAGACATATATCTGCCCTATAAGCCGAAACGTAAGACCCGCGCCGAAGCGGCACGGCAAAAAGGACTGGAACCGCTTGCCACCTTACTGTTATTGCAACGCGAAAACCATCTGGACAGCCGTCTCCCCGCTTTTGTGAAAGGAGATGTGAAAGACGAAGAGGATGCACTGAAAGGCGCGCGCGACATCATAGCCGAACAAGTGAGCGAGGACGAGCGTGCCCGCAACCAACTGCGCAACCAATTTTCCCGACAAGCCGTCATCACCTCCAAAGTGGTGAAAGGCAAAGAGGAAGAAGCCGCCAAATACCGCGATTATTTCGATTTCAGCGAACCTTTGAAACGCTGTTCCTCCCACCGTCTGCTGGCTATCCGCCGGGGAGAGTCGGAAGGCCTGTTGAAAGTAAGTATAAGCCCCGATGACGAAGAGTGCGCCGGACGGCTGGAACAAATGTATGTCCGTGGCAACAATGAATGCAGCCGCCAGGTAGGCGAGGCAGTACGTGATGCGTACAAGCGGCTTCTGAAGCCTTCCATCGAAACCGAATTTTCAGCCTTGAGCAAGGAGAAAGCCGACGAGGAGGCAATCCGCGTCTTCGCCGGAAACCTGAGACAGCTTCTGCTGGCTCCCCCTTTAGGACAGAAACGGGTCATGGGAGTTGATCCCGGCTACCGTACCGGATGTAAAATAGTCTGTCTGGATGCCCAAGGCTCTTTGCTGCACAATGAAACCATTTATCCGCATCCGCCCAAGAGTGAATACTCACAGGCAGCCCGCAGCATCGTGAAATTGGTAGAACAATATCAGATAGAGGCAATCGCCATAGGTAATGGCACCGCCAGCCGTGAGACAGAACAATTCATCACTTCACAACGCTATGACCGTGAATTGCAAGTATTTGTAGTAAGCGAGGACGGAGCATCCATTTACTCGGCCTCGAAAACCGCCCGAGACGAGTTCCCTGAATACGACGTGACCGTGCGTGGAGCCGTATCCATAGGCCGCCGATTGATGGATCCGCTGGCCGAACTGGTGAAAATAGACGCCAAATCTATCGGAGTGGGACAATACCAGCATGATGTGGACCAGACTTTATTGAAGAAATCATTGGACCAGACGGTGGAAAGTTGTGTGAACCTGGTAGGTGTGAACCTCAATACCGCCAGCCGTCATCTGCTGACTTATATATCGGGGCTAGGTCCTGCCTTGGCTCAAAACATTGTGGATTACCGCACCGAGAACGGGCCCTTCAGTTCACGCAAGGAGTTATTGAAAGTACCCCGGATGGGAGCGAAAGCGTTTGAACAATGCGCAGGGTTCCTGCGTATCCCACAAGCGAAGAATCCGCTGGACAACTCGGCCGTGCATCCCGAAAGCTATCCCATAGTGGAGCAGATAGCCAAAGACCTGAGCTGCACCGTGGACGAACTGATAAAGAGCAAAGAACTACGCAGCCGGATTGATATCAAGAAGTATGTCACCCCGACAGTGGGGCTTCCCACCCTGACAGACATCATACAGGAATTGGACAAGCCGGGACGCGACCCACGGCAACAAATCCAAGTTTTTGAATTTGACAAGAATGTAAAGACCATAGAGGATTTGACTGAAGGAATGGAACTGCCCGGCATTGTGAACAATATTACCAACTTCGGTTGCTTTGTAGATATAGGAATCAAAGAGAAGGGTCTGGTGCACGTATCACAACTGGCCGACAAATTTGTGAGCGACCCCACCACCGTAGTCAGCATCCATCAGCATGTACGGGTGAAAGTGATGAGCATAGACCTAGAGCGCAAGCGCATCCAGCTCACTATGAAAGGATTGAATCAATAATTGCAACAAGGTAAAAAAGAATATGGAAGAAGATATAGAAACCTGCGGCTGGTTCGTTTTTTATAAGGATCAGCTGCTGATAGAGAAAAAGAACGGAATGTACACCATACCTTTCGGAACAGAGCCTCCCATGCCTGTTCCGGTGGGAAGCACTATCCACACCATCGGAGAGATAGAGGGACACACTGCCAAAACTTTCTCCGTACACGCCCCGGTGCCCGGCTGCGAAAATGACCGCCACCTGATGATGGATCTCCGGAGTTCATACGACGTATTGCCTTGGGAAGAGTACAATGTGGGTGGCAAAGCCTTCCAGATACTGAATTGGGACAAGAACAGCCGCTATTGCCCCATGTGCGGCGTGCCTACCGTACAGATTTCTCCAATTGCTAAAAAATGCCCCCAATGTCGTCAGGAAATTTATCCGCGCATCTCTCCTGCCATCATTGTATTGATACGCCGGGGAGACAGCATACTGCTGGTCCACGCCCGCAACTTCCGGGGAACTTTCAACGGTTTGGTAGCCGGCTTTCTTGAACCGGGCGAGACTTTGGAGGAGTGTGTGTACCGCGAGGTACTGGAAGAAACAGGACTCCATATCAAAAACCTGAAATATTTCGGCAGCCAGCCGTGGCCTTATCCCAGCGGAATCATGATAGGCTTCACCGCCGATTATGAAAGCGGAAACATCAAATTACAACAAGAAGAACTGAATGCCGGCGCTTTCTATACCAAAGACAATTTGCCGGAGATACCCAAAAAGCTGAGTCTGGCAAGAAAATTGATTGATGCGTGGCTGGAGGAAAAGAATCATTTATAGAACGAGATGAGTCATGTTCCATCCATAAATACCTATTTATCGCTTGCAGAACTTAAAAATGTACTATCTTTGCAATATGGAATGGTTAAATAGCTTATTTTTTGAACACACGCCTTTACAGGCGGTTGTAATCCTCTCGATTATCATTGCTGTGGGGCTCGGTTTAGGTAAGATCCACCTGTTTGGCATTTCATTGGGAGTTACCTTCGTCTTTTTTGCCGGTATTCTGGCCGGACACTTGGGATTCTCAATCGACTCGAATATGCTGAATTACGCCGAGAGTTTCGGTCTTGTGCTTTTTGTATACGAACTAGGATTGCAGGTAGGTCCCGGCTTTTTCAGTTCATTCCGTAAAGGCGGTGTACAGCTCAATATGCTGGGCATGGGCGTTATTCTGACAGGTACGGTCATGACGGTGCTTTTCAGCAAACTGGGAGACATACCGATGAGCGATATGGTAGGCATCCTTTGTGGAGCCACCACCAATACTCCCGCTTTGGGGGCCGCCCAACAGACTTTAAAACAAATGGGGGAACCCGCCAGTGGCGCAGCGTTAAGTTGCGCCGTAACCTATCCGCTGGGAGTGGTAGGTGTTATTCTGGCCATGTTGCTGGTACGCAAATTATTTGTTCGTCCCTCAGATATCGACATTCACGAACACGAGGACACCAATCAGACATTCATAGCCACCTTCAAAGTGCACAATCCCGCCATTTTCAATAAAAGCATAAAAGAAGTAGCTTTATTAAGCTATCCTAAATTTGTTATCTCCCGTTTATGGCGGGAAGGCACGGTAAGTATCCCCACTTCAGAAAAAATCCTGAAAGAGAATGACCGTCTGCTGGTTATCACCACCGAAAAGGACGCTCCCTCGCTCACGATTCTTTTCGGCGAACAGGAAAGCCAGGATTGGAATAAAGAAGACATCGACTGGAATGCCATAGACAGCCAATTGATTTCCAAACATATCGTTATCAGCCGCCCCGAAATAAACGGGAAAAAACTAGGCTCTTTACGTCTGCGCAACAGCTATGGCATCAACATCAGCCGTGTGATGCGCAGCGGGGTACAACTACTTGCCACACCGGGGCTGATCCTCCAACTGGGCGACCGGCTGACCGTGGTGGGAGAAGCCAAAGCCATAGAGAATGTGGAAAAAGTATTAGGCAATGCGGTTAAAACGCTGAAGGATCCTAATCTTGCCGCCATTTTTATAGGTATTGTACTGGGATTGATACTAGGCTCCATCCCTATCGCCATCCCCGGCATCAGCACTCCCGTTAAATTAGGCCTGGCAGGCGGACCTATCGTAGTAGGAATTCTTATCGGATGCTTTGGTCCCCGTTTCCACCTCATCACTTATACCACCCGGAGTGCCAACCTGATGCTGCGCGGTATCGGGTTATCCCTCTATCTGGCTTGCCTGGGACTAGATGCAGGTGCACATTTCTTCGAGACAGTGATGCGCCCCGAAGGAGCCATCTGGATAGCTATAGGCTTCGCCATCACCTTTATCCCGGTAGTCATCATGGCATTAGTGGCCCTCCGCATGACCCGCCTCGACTTCGGAAGCACCTGTGGTATGCTGTGTGGAAGCATGGCAAACCCTATGGCATTGAACTATGCCAATGACACGTTACCCGGTGATAATCCGGCGGTGAGTTATGCCACCGTATATCCGCTGTCCATGTTCAGCCGGGTCATTATAGCCCAATTAATACTCATGTTTTTTATATAATTTCCAGCCATGAACGCTTATAATTCAATCACCCCGGAAACCATACAGAAAGATATGCGATACCTGCAACTGCTGTCGCATAGTTTCCCCACTATAGCCGATGCCAGTACGGAAATAATCAACCTGGAAGCTATTCTGAATCTGCCTAAAGGTACAGAACATTTCCTTGCCGACCTGCACGGAGAGTACGAGGCATTCCAGCATGTATTGCGGAATGCTTCCGGGGCCATCAAAAGAAAAGTAAATGAAATATTCGGGAATACCCTGCGCGAGAACGAAAAAAAAGAACTATGTACGCTGATTTATTATCCGGAACAAAAACTGGATCTGGTAAAAGCAGTGGAAACGGACCTGGACGACTGGTATGTCATCACGTTGAACCAGTTGGTACGTGTATGCCAGAATGTATCCTCCAAATACACCCGTTCCAAAGTGCGGAAATCACTTCCCAAAGAATTCTCGTATATCATTCAGGAATTGTTGCACGAAAACTCAATGGTTCCCAACAAGCAGGCGTATATTAACGTCATCATCAGCACCATCATTTCTACCCGCCGCGCCGATGACTTTATCATTGCCTTATGCAACCTCATCCAACGGCTCACCATAGACACACTGCATGTGCTGGGTGATATATTCGACCGTGGTCCCGCCCCCCACCGCATTATGGACATATTATGCGATTATCATAATTTCGATGTACAATGGGGAAACCATGACATTTTATGGATGGGAGCCGCAGCCGGCAACGACTGCTGTATGGCAAACGTGCTACGCCTGGCCATGCGTTATGGCAACCTTGCCGCCTTGGAGGATGGATATGGCATCAACCTTCTGCCCTTGGCCACCTTTGCCATGGAAACATACGCAGACGATCCCTGCACCCTATTCGGACCGAAAGTAGAGAAAGAAGACTGTACTTACAATGCCAAGACACTGCGCATGATAGGCCAGATGCACAAAGCAATCAGTGTTATCCAGTTCAAGCTGGAAGCAGAGATTATCAGGCGCCGCCCCGATTTCGAGATGGACGACCGTATGCTGCTACACCGTATAGATTTTGAGCGTAAGACTATCACAATGCCCAATGGAAAAGAATATGAACTGAAAGACAGCTTTCTTCCTACGGTAAATCCTGCCGATCCTTATAAGCTGACAGACGAAGAACGGGAGATTATGAACAAACTCCATCGTTCGTTTGTCAGCAGTGAGAAATTGAAAAAACATATCCGCTGCCTGTTCCGTTACGGATGTATGTACACGGTGAGCAACTCAAATCTGCTGTTCCACGCCTCCATACCCCTGAATGCCGACGGTACGCTGAAAGATGTGTCCATAGCCGGAAAAATGTACAAAGGAAAAGCCTTGCTGGAAAAGGTAGGGCACTTGATCCGTACCGCCTTCTTCGCTGAGGAAGACAACGAGGACAGACCCTTTGCCGTAGACTATGTATGGTACTTGTGGTGTGGCAAAGACTCCCCTGCTTTCGACAAAGACAAAATGGCTACTTTTGAACGTTACTTTTTAAAAGAGAAAGAGTTACACAAGGAAGTAAAAGGTCACTATTACAGCCTGCGCAATGAAGAAAAAGTATGTGATATGCTGCTGGACGAGTTCGGAGTGATAGGAACACACCGCCATATCATCAACGGACATGTACCCGTAAAAACCATCCAAGGTGAGAATCCGATAAAAGCAAACGGCAAGATGATGGTCATAGACGGAGGATTCTCTAAAGCGTATCATTCGGAAACCGGAATTGCCGGATATACACTGGTATACCATTCGCGCGGATTCCAACTGGTACAGCACGAACCGTTCACCTCAATGCAAAAAGCCATTGAAGAAGGGCAGGATATCAAATCGAGCACCCAGATAGTAGAAATGAGCACCCAACGCATGATGGTAAAGGACACTGACAAAGGACGGGAACTGGTGACACAGATTAACGATTTAAAGAAATTGCTGGTGGCTTACCGGACAGGACTTATCAAGGAGAAATCTATATAAAAGATTATCCGCAATCATACCACCGGATAATAAAGAAGATTTATTGTCCTATGATTGCGGATACAAAAATTAAAGCCCGTATCAGACTCACGTCTACCGGGCTTTTGGATTACCGAACAAAAATATCGTTATACAATCTTGTTCATCGCCGAATCGGGAAAAACCACCGTCGGCTTGAACGATTTAGCTTCCTCAAAATCCATCATGGCGTATGACATGATAATCACAATGTCACCCACCTGTACCTTCCTGGCAGCAGCCCCATTCAGACAAATACATCCCGAACCGCGCTCACCCTTAATAATATAAGTTTCAAACCTCTCGCCGTTATTATTATCCACAATGTGCACTTTCTCACCGGCAATCATGTTGGCGGCATCCATCAAGTCCTCGTCAATCGTAATACTACCCATGTAGTTCAAATTGGCTTCCGTTACACGGACACAATGCAGTTTCGATTTTAATACCTCAATCATCATAATTCTAATGGTTAACGATCACTATCCCTTATATTTTATATTATCTATCAAACGTACCTCTCCGCAAAATACCGTAATGCAACCTACTGCATAATCCGTATCTTCCCAATCCGTTATTTTCTGAAGCGTAGTGCCATCTACTATTTCAAAATATTCCAAACGCAAACCCGGAGCGGCAGCAATCGCATCCTCTACAAACTTCTGAGTCTCAGCGACCGGATGAGATTTTGCAAAAGTACAACTTTTAAATAAAGTTTGCGAAATATTCAGCGCATACTCTCTTTCCACCGCAGAAAGCCGTGCATTGCGGCTGCTCAATGCCAGCCCGTCTTCCTCACGCACAATAGGACAACCTACAATTTCCAGTCCGTTGAACCCTATCTGTTTCACCATTTCACGAATAATAGCCAATTGCTGGAAGTCTTTCTCGCCGAAATAAGCACGGGTAGGGTTTACAATCATAAACAGCTTGCTCACTATCTGGCATACTCCATTAAAATGTCCTGGACGGAAACGGCCTTCCATCACTGTGTCCAGCGGCGCATAACTGAACTGCCGGGTATCAGGCTCAGGATAAATCTCTTCTACAGACGGAGCAAAAACAAAAGCCGCTCCTACTTTTTCCAACAATTCACAATCGGCATCCAATGTACGCGGATATTTTGCCAAGTCATTTTTGTCGTTAAACTGGGTAGGATTTACAAAATCACTTACCACCACTACATCATTTTCTGCAACAGCACGTTTCACCAACGAAGCGTGTCCGGCATGGAGTGCACCCATTGTAGGCACCAGACCTATTGTCTTTCCCTCACTGCGCAGGGCATCCAGCTCTGACTGAAGCTCTTTGATTGTTTGAACTAACTTCATCTTTTTATCTCTTTTGTTTGAGTAGTTTCATTTAAAACGGCTGCAAAGTAAACCATTATTTGGGAGATAACGAAGAAAAAAAGAATTTTAATTAATGATGAGTGGTTAGTAATAAGTGGTTAATACCTTGCAGATATGACGCAATAAGCCCTCTTCAGCTACCGGCCAGCCACTTGTTCTTTCCCGTTTTTCACCTAATTCCGCAAGGCATTGACCATTAACCGCCAATCACTAACCACTAATTACCAGCCACTTAACATATCATAAGGAATTATTATTCCTCGTTTCTTGCCACTCTCATCTATTTTTTTTATATCTTTGCAAAATGATTATGAGCAACAAAAAGTTAAGATGAAGGCAAATAAAGTTTTATTTATTACACAAGAGATTACCCCTTACGTTCCCGAATCCGAAATGGCAAACATGGGAAGATTTCTTCCTCAGGCTATTCAGGAAAAAGGCAGAGAAATCAGAACTTTTATGCCAAAATGGGGCAATGTCAATGAGCGCAGAAACCAATTACACGAAGTCATCCGCCTGTCCGGCATGAATTTAATCATAGACGATACGGACCATCCGCTGATTATCAAGGTAGCATCTATCCAAGCTGCACGTATGCAGGTTTACTTCATTGACAATGACGACTATTTCCAGCACCGCCAAATGGTAGCTGACGAAAATGGTGTAGAATACAAAGACAATGACGAACGTGCTATTTTTTATGCACGCGGCGTATTGGAAACGGTAAAGAAATTACGCTGGTGTCCGGACATTATCCATTGTCAAGGGTGGATGAGTGCATTTGTGCCCCTTTATATTAAGAAGGCTTATCAAGATGAGCCGTCATTCAGAGACTCAAAAGTAGTATTTTCGGTGTTTGAGGATGAATTCAAATCGAACTGCGAAGGTAATCTGACTGAAAAACTCATGCTGAAAGGCATTGAAAAGAATGATGTGGAAAGCATCGTCAAATCTCCGGCAAATTACGAGGAACTGTGCAAACTGGCCATTGCCTACTCTGATGGTGTGATACAAAACAGCGAGAAAGTGAATGAGAATGTCATGAAGTTCGCCCGTGAATCGGGTGTGCCTGTGCTCGACTATCAGCCTGCCGATACCTATGTAGATGCTTTCAATGAGTTCTATGACAAAGTATGGGGGTTTGAAAAGAAATAACTCACTAAGAATAATAAAGATGAAAATCAAATACTTATGCGCATTGTTGTTGGCAGCACTGATTTATAGTTGCGATGATTCAACAACCGGCATCGGGACCGATCTTATCCCCGGTGGAGATAAGATTCCGGCAAATACAGACAGTTATGAGTTTACCACCAAATCTCTGTTGGCCGACTCCGTTTATGCACGTACCAGTACTGCATATTTAGGACGATATACCGATGAGCAATTTGGAGAATTTACTGCCGATTTTATAGCACAGTTCACCTGTATGGACAACTTCAAATTTGAAGAAAATATAACAGATATCACAGGTCTTAGTCTATTTTTACAATATTCTACTTTTTTCGGTGATTCTTTAAACGGTATGCGTTTACAAGTTGATACGCTAAACAAGGTTATTGCAGAAAAAGACATAAACACTTTTTATACAAGTGTAAATCCTTCGGATTATTATAATAAACAAGCTAAACCTATCGCCTTAAAAGCATATTCTGCCGTTGGTCCTTCTGCAATGGACGACACTTACTCTGGCACTAGGGTAATAACCCAAGCCGTCAAATTACCTAAAGAATTAGGAGAATTCATGTATAACAAGTACAAAGAAGACAAAAATTATTATAAAGACGCTAGTGCTTTTATCAAAAATGTATTAAAAGGTATTTACGTACAATCCACTCATGGAGATGGTACTATTTTGTATATAAACAATATAACGCTTCGCCTATATTATGACCTCATGCTGGAAAGTTCTTCAGGAAAAAAAGATTCCCTATCCTCTAGATTTTATGATTTTGCCGCAACCAAGGAAGTAATACAAGCCAACCACTTTAAGAATGACAACAGACTTAATGACTTAGTTGAAAATCCCAATCGTACTTATATAAAAAGCCCTGCAGGTATTTTCACCGAAGCAATTTTCCCCATTGCAGAAATTTACAGCGAGCACAAAAATGACACTCTAAACGGTGTGAATGTATCATTTACCCGTTATAACGAAGAGGAGTCCAAATATCCAATGAATATACCTCAATATGTATTGATGGTTAGAAAACAGGATATGTTCTCATTTTTTGAGGAAAACAAGATCACTGATAACAAAACATCTTTTTTAAGTCAATATAGCAGTAGTAATAATACATACACTTTTACTAACATTGCCCCTTTAATTACTTATTGTATTGAAGAGCGGAAAAGAGAGATAATAGCATCAGGAGGAAATCCTAATAAAGAGGAAGACTGGAAGAAATGGGAGTCCGAGAATCCAGATTGGAATAAAGTTGTATTAATTCCTGTTAAAGTAGAAAGTAACTCAAACAATGAAGTGGTTGCTATATCCAATAGTTTAGACATGGAAAGTGCGGCACTAAAAGGAGGCACAAACGAAAAAAACAAATTAAAGATGCAAATTTTCTATACAACATTTTAAGAATGAAAACATTATAATTAACAATAAGAGTAAATGCCATTATTTTCGCAAATAATGGCATTTACTCTTCAAACATATACAATTTTCGGAAAGTTCCATCTCATCAAGACAACACATATAAATCTTATTATTTTGTCTTCTCCAAAAGGAAGCTTGTTTTCATAAAAAAAAGAATCAAAATTATTTTATTTTCTACAATAAAATCCATATATTTGAAAGTGCTTATTTATTAACCAATAAAAAATAATAGTTATGAAAAATTTAGCAAGCTTTTTATTGAGCGTGATGCTCATATGCTTTAGTGCATGTAGCAACAATGATGATTTAGTGGAAGTTAGACAACAAGTCACACCACTTAAAAATTTAGCCCGATCTACCACATTTAATTACCAAGGAAAAAATTACACCTCGGAATTCAATTACACAAATGATTCTTCTATTGTTTACATAGACAAAGAAGTTCAAAAAACGGCAGAAAAACTTGATCAAAACCCTATCCTTGTTACATTTTTCAATGCCGGAATAATTACTTACTATGATAACGAAAGTGAATTTAACAAAACACTAAACATTAACACAAAAACAACAAGAGCAAGTAGACTTGCAGCCGAAGCTACATTTTATAAAGATACAAATTACAACGGAGCTGAATTAAAAATAGGCGCAGGTAATTATCCTGATTTAAATAGCTATAGCTTTGATAATTGTATTAGTTCTTTCAAAGCATCAACAACCAGTCCCGGTTTTCCAACCTCAGCAGTAACAGTAAGATTATATGCAGACAAAAATTATGGTGGGCGTACATATGCATTCTTAATAGCAGACGGTCCCGGATGGAATAACACCTATACTAAAGATGTTCCTAATTTAGGAGATTATGGTCTTAATGACAATGTTTCTTCCGTCAAAATAGGCTATTAATAAGAAGCACTAAAAACGCAAAAAGGAAAGAAAATAAAACCATAATTAATATATGAATTATTAGGAATATTCAGTAAATCATATAAAATTAGCCAACTAATTCATACTTACAGTATTGCGAATTAGTTGGCTTTTTTGTATCTTTAAATATTCCCCCAAAAATACGGTTTGACGGCCAAGACGGGGGGGGGGAAATATCCCAATTAAGATATGGCGAAGATACAAAAGATTTCAGAAATTCATCCTACTTTGGGTTTTACAGAATTCGATATTCTGGAAAAATATCGTAAGAGTTTTCATGAGAGTAAACTTGGCAGCCTTCATTCGGTGTTTCCGTTTGAGAGCATAGCTAAAGAGATAGGCCTTTCACAATCTCACTTGGGGTGGAGGAACAGTTTCAGTCCTTCCGCAAAGATAGCCCTTATGGTACTGAAGGCTTAGCTTACACCGGATTCTCTGATAGGTTACTGGTAGAACATCTTAACGGAAACATACACTATCAGTTGTTCTGTGGTATCATGATAGCCCCGTCCTGCCCTATAACGAACTACAAGATAATCAGTGCTGTCCGTAATGAGATTGCATCCCGTCTTGACATTGACTTCCTTCAGGGAATCCTTGCCTCACACTGGAAGCCTTATCTTGAGAACCTTCACGTGTGTATGACCGATATCACATGTTATGAAAGTCATATGCGTTTTCCTACGGACATGAAGCTCCTTTGGGAAAGGATCGAATGGCTCTATCGGCATATCTGCCAGCATTGTAGAGATCTTGGTATAAGACGTCCCCGTAACAAATATACGGATATTGCGGTATCCTATCTGTCCTATTGCAAGAAAAGAAAGAGGAAGGTCTCAAGGACAAGGATGCTGAAATGTCGCATGATTAGACTCCTGGAAAAACTCATCATACAACGGGATGACATTCACAGAGAATACGGCTCTTCACTCACATATACACAGGATTATCAGAAACGGCTTTCCATAATCAGAAAGGTTCTTGTACAGGAAAAGGAACTCTTTGAAGGTAGGAAAATCAGTGACCGTATTGTCTGTATTGACCGTTATTACGTACGCCCTATCGTAAGGGGCAAGGAGACAAAATCTGTCGAGTTCGGTGCAAAGGTTAATAATATACAGATAGACGGAATCTCGTTTATTGAGACATCTCTTTCAAGGCATTCAATGAGGGCATACGTCTAAAAGATTGTATCCGTATACATCAGAAGTTGATGAATGTAAGGGTAAGGTGTGTGGCTACCGATTCCATATACGCCAATAATGCCAACAGGAAGTTCTGTACAAAATATGGAATATCCACATCCTTTGTGCGCAAGGGAAGAGCGGCAAAAAATGAGCCTTTGAGGAAGGTGCTTAGAAGTGAACTCTCAAAAGAAAGGGCCACCCGGCTTGAAGGGAGCTTCGGTACTCAAAAGCAACATTACTCGCTCGCAAGGATAAAGGCACGGAACAGGAAGACGGAAATCCTGTGGATTTTCTTCGGAATACATACGGCAAATGCCATACTGATGATTGAAAAGATCAGGAACAGAACGGTGAAAGCAGCATGATATGAGTTTACTGAAAGAATCAGAAGAGGTCATCAAACTTCTTCCGGAACTTCATAGCTTGCCCGATAAGAGTATATTAGAATATAGAGAAAAATGACAATAAAAATGGCATATGAAGTGATTATACTCTATCATCTTCATATGCCATTGTATTTTACAGGGACATTTACTGAATATCTCCCTTTCACGGACCCTACCGGCTTATTTATGTTTATGAGAATCTCCTATTCTCTAGAAAGGCAAATCATCCTTCTCGTCTGTCGCGGCAAAGTCTACCGGCGCAGCGGGAGCAGCATTCATGGGAGGAAACGGAGCATCCGGCGCAACAGGTCCCTGGGCACCCACACGCTCTACTTTCCACGCACGGATACTGTTGAACCAACGCCCATTCCACTCGCGGGCATCCACATCAAAAAACACATTCAATTCTTCACCTGCCTGAATATTAAATTGCGCTATCTTATCTGCTCCAAATACGTCAAAACACATTTTTTTAGGATATTGATCATGCGTTTCAATTACGTATTCTTGTACTTTCCATTCATTTCCTGTCTTTGAAACTCCTCCTCTCGGTTCGAGGACTGCTATTACTTTTCCTGCTAATTCCATATTACGTTATTTAAATTCGCCACGAAAGTACACTTTTCCTTGCGAGTAAACTAATTTTTTCGCCATTTTTTGCGCTTGAACCATAATCTTTTCGTAACTTTGGCAGTTAAATGAATGTAGAGATATAGAATATAAATATAATAATATAAAACTATGAAGTTCATCGTTTCAAGTACTGGATTATTCAGTCATTTACAAGCTATTAGCCGAGTTATCAACTCTAAAAATTCGTTACCTATTCTTGATTGTTTTTTGATGGAACTAACTGACGGAACGCTGTCTCTCACTGCTTCTGACAGCGAAACGACCCTGTCCACTTCACTGGAAGTAAATGAAAGTGACGGTGACGGACGCTTTGCCGTTTCTTCAAAAACCATACTCGAAGCCCTGAAAGAAATACCCGAACAACCACTTACTTTCCTGGTAAATACTGAAAACCTGGAAATCACCGTACAATATCAGAATGGTAAATACAGCCTGATGGGACAAAATGCCGACGAATATCCACAAGCTCCCGCATTAGGCGCAAATGCGGTACACGTAACGATGGGCGCTCCGGTGATGCTGGCTGGTATCAACCGTTCTTTATTCGCTACTGCCGATGATGAGTTACGTCCGGTAATGAATGGTATTTATTTTGATATCACTACCGAAGACATCACTTTCGTAGCCTCAGACGGGCACAAATTAGTACGCAATAAAACATTTGTGGCACATGGCGATGAAAAAGCCGCTTTCATTCTGCCCAAGAAGCCGGCAACCCTGTTGAAGAACCTGTTACCGAAAGAACAAGGAGATGTGCAAATTGATTTTGACGACCGTAACGCTACGTTTACATTAGAAAACTACAGTATGATATGCCGTCTTATCGAAGGACGCTATCCAAACTATAACTCAGTAATTCCGCAGGATAATCCTCACAAGGCCACCATTGACCGCATGACGCTGATCAGTGCGCTCCGCCGTGTATCTGTATTCTCATCGCAAGCAAGCAGTTTGATAAAACTCCGCCTCAGTGAAAATCAGATCCAGATCTCCGCACAAGACATTGATTTCTCCACCTCAGCAGAAGAAACACTGACTTGCCAATATACAGGAAGTCCCATGAGCATCGGCTTTAAATCAACATTCCTGATTGATATTTTAAACAATATTTCAGCACAGGAAATACTTTTCGAACTGGCTGATCCTTCACGTGCGGGCGTTATTGTCCCTGTAGAGCAGGAAGAGAACGAAGACCTGCTGATGCTGCTGATGCCTATGATGCTGAACGACTAAAAACGACACGCCACCATGTGGTGGAAAAACAATATATAATACAAGCTGAAAATGAAATTGAACTTGAAGAATCCTATTGTTTTTTTCGATTTGGAAACAACGGGAACAAATATAAACACAGACAGAATAGTGGAAATATGCTATCTGAAGGTGTATCCAAACGGCAACGAAGAAACGAAGACCATGCGTATCAATCCGGAAATGCACATTCCCGAACAATCCTCTGCTATCCACGGTATTTATGACGCAGATGTGGCAGACTGCCCTACCTTCAAGGAAGTGGCAAAAGAGATAGCCCGGGACATTGAGGGATGTGACCTGGCCGGTTTCAATTCCAATCGTTTCGACATTCCGGTTTTGGCTGAGGAGTTCCTGCGCGCAGGAGTAGACATTGACATGATGAAACGAAAATTCATTGACGTGCAGGTAATTTATCACAAACTGGAACAGCGCACCCTGTCTGCCGCCTATAAATTCTATTGCGGCAAGAATCTGGAAGATGCCCATACAGCCGAAGCCGACACACGCGCCACATACGAAGTACTGAAATCCCAATTGGACCGCTATCCAGAAGAACTGCAAAATGATATGGCATTTCTAGCCGAATACTCAAGTTTCAACAAGAATGTAGATTTCGCCGGACGCATTGTTTATGATGACAAAGGCGTGGAAGTATTTAATTTTGGGAAATACAAAGGAATGTCTGTCAGCGAAGTGTTACAAAAAGATCCGGGCTACTACAGCTGGATACTGAACGGTGATTTTACGCTGAACACGAAAAACGTACTGACAAAAATCAGACTACGTGAATCGGGAATGATGAAATGAGTATGAAAGGAAAAAAAATCGTACTAGGTATAACCGGAAGTATAGCCGCCTATAAAGCGGCTATACTCATTCGCGGACTTATTAAGAAGGGAGCGGAAGTACAAGTTGTGATTACCCCCGCAGGCAAAGAATTCATCACACCTATCACTTTATCTGCATTAACAAGTAAACCTGTTATCAGCGAGTTTTTTGCTCAACGTGACGGAACATGGAACAGTCACGTTGATTTGGGACTATGGGCGGATGCCATGATTATCGCTCCGGCTACCGCATCCACTATTGGTAAAATGGCCAACGGAATAGCGGACAATATGCTGATCACGACTTATCTGTCAATGAAAGCTCCCGTATTCGTAGCTCCGGCAATGGATCTGGATATGTTCGCACACCCTTCCACCCGGAAGAATCTGGACACGCTCCGTTCTTACGGAAATCACATTATAGAACCGGCAGAAGGGGAGCTAGCAAGCCATCTGGTAGGAAAAGGCAGAATGGAAGAACCGGAAAAAATAGTGGAAATACTGGAAGCTTTCTTTGCCAAACAACAAGACATGGCCGGAAAGAAAGTAGTCATTACCGCCGGTCCAACTTACGAAAAAATAGATCCGGTACGCTTTATCGGCAATTATTCTTCAGGAAAAATGGGATTCGCACTTGCCGAAGAATGCGCTTCACGTGGAGCGGAAGTATCACTAATCAGCGGACCGGTAACGATTCAGGCCCATCACCCTAACATCCGCCGCATAGATGTGGAAAGTGCTGGAGAAATGTACGAAGCCGCCATCCGCGAGTTTCCTACAGCTTCGGTTGGCATCCTGTGTGCGGCAGTGGCCGACTTTACCCCGGAAACCGTATCCGGTCATAAAATCAAAAGAGAGAAAGATAATTTAATACTGCAACTGAAACCCACACAAGACATTGCCGCCGCACTGGGAAGCCGGAAAAAGGACGGACAAATATTAGTAGGATTTGCTTTGGAAACAAATGATGAAACAAAAAATGCACAAGGAAAACTGGAACGTAAGAACCTTGATTTCATTGTACTGAACTCATTGAACGACCAAGGAGCAGGGTTTCGTTGTGATACCAACAAAATAACGATTATAGACCGTCAAGGAGTAACTCCTTATCCGCTGAAAAGCAAACAGGAAGTAGCAAGAGATATTATTGACAGACTGGTAAATAATAAATAATTTCTTAATTTGCCACGTTGTCAATGTGCTAATTACCATGCGGAATACAGCGCAACAAATTAGCAAATTGACAAACCAGCAAATTATTAAAAAGGAGCAAGAATATGCTGCAATCTATCTATATACAAAATTATGCATTGATTGATACATTGGATATCAGTTTCACCCCCGGTTTCTCTGTCATCACCGGAGAGACCGGCGCCGGTAAATCGATTATTCTAGGCGCTATCGGCTTGTTACTGGGACAACGGGCCGATATCAAAGCTATCAAGAAAGGCGCCAATAAATGTATTGTAGAAGCACGTTTCAACATCTCCGCCTATCAGATGGAGCCTTTCTTTACCCAAAGAGATTTGGAATATGATCCGAATGAATGTATTATCCGCCGCGAGTTATATGCATCGGGCAAAAGCCGCGCATTCATAAACGACACGCCGGCCTCATTGGCGCAGATGAAGGAACTGGGCGAGAAACTGATAGATGTACATAGCCAGCATCAAAACCTGTTGCTCAACAGTGAGGGATTCCAATTGAATGTATTGGATATCCTGGCACAAAATGACAACGAACTTTCAGCATACAAAAATATTTATACCGAGTACAAGAACGTATGCAAACAGCTGGCCGATTTCATAACACAAGCCGAGCAAAGCCGGAAGGATGAAGATTACATCCGGTTCCAACTGGAACAGCTGGATGATGCAAACCTTCAGGAAGGAGAACAAACCGAACTGGAACAGGAAGCCGAAACCTTGAGTCATGCCGAAGAAATAAAAGCGGGCTTGTACAAAGTGGACCAAATAATGTCTTCGGAAGATGCCAGCCTGTTGTCCGCTACCAAAGAATGTATGCAAACCCTGCATAACATAGCGAGAGTGTACACACGTGCCCAGGAATGGATAGGGCGTTTAGACAGTTGTTACATAGAGCTGAAAGATCTGTCGCATGAAATAGCAGGCGCACAGGAGGAAGTGGAGTTCAACCCTACCCGTCTGGATTATGTAAATGAACGCCTGAACTTAATCTACTCTCTGCAACAGAAACATCACGTACAAACAATAGAGGAATTGATAGCTGTGCAAACCGACTACCATGAGAAGCTGAACGCCATCACTTCTTTTGACGACCGTATAGCAGAACTTACCGCCCAAAAAGAAACGCTATATGACAAAGTGATAAAGCAAGCCGCTGTGCTGACAAAGCTTCGTTCCCAATCGGGTAAGAACATTGAGAAACAGATGCAAAGCCTGCTGGTTCCTCTCGGTATGCCCAATGTGCGCTTTGTGGTGGAACTGAATCCGCGCAAGGAACCGGACAGTAAAGGGATGGACAGTGTGACATTCCTGTTTTCGGCCAACAAGAATGGAACATTACAAAATGTAGCTTCCGTAGCATCGGGCGGTGAGATTGCCCGTGTCATGCTTTCGCTGAAAGCCATGATAGCCGGAGCTGTGAAACTGCCTACTATCATCTTTGATGAAATAGACACTGGAGTTTCCGGTTCCATCGCCGAGAAAATGGCACTCATCATGCAGGAAATGGGAAAACAAAACCGTCAGGTCATCAGTATCACCCATCTGCCCCAAATTGCAGCACGCGGCATCACTCATTATAAAGTATATAAGGAAGATACGGAAACAGGCACCAACAGCTACATCCGCCGCTTGACTGATGAAGAAAGAGTAAAAGAAATAGCCAATATGCTAAGTGGAGCTACCTTGACAGAGGCAGCCCTGAACAATGCAAAGGCGCTGATAAGTGGCTAGTGCCAAGTGATTTATGGACTGTCATATTGCAGACATTAATCACTTACCACTAACCACCTGTCACTAACCATTAACCACTAATTAGACATGTTAGAAAAGAATGAAATGATTTTCGGTGTACGCGCTGTTATTGAAGCCATACAAGCCGGAAGAGAGATAGATAAAGTATTGGTGAAGAAAGATATACAGAGCGAACTGTCCAAAGAACTGTTTGCCTGTTTGAAAAATACCCTCATCCCTGTTCAGCGTGTACCCGTGGAGCGTATTAACCGTATCACCCGGAAAAACCATCAGGGAGTTGTAGCATTCATCTCCTCTGTCACCTACCAGAAAACAGAAAATCTGGTACCTTTCTTGTTTGAAGAAGGAAAAACACCCTTATTCGTCATGCTGGATGGAATTACCGATGTACGTAACTTCGGAGCCATTGCCCGTACCTGCGAATGTGCCGGTGCAGATGCCATTATTATTCCCTCGAAAAACAGTGTCAGTGTCAATGCTGACGCAATGAAAACATCCGCAGGAGCTCTGCACACTCTTCCCGTATGTCGCGAACAAAGTTTGACTAATACCATCAAGTATCTGAAAGACTGCGGATTCAAGATTGTAGCAGCTACGGAAAAAGGGGATTATGATTACACCAAAGCAAACTATAAAGACCCTGTATGTATCATTATGGGAGCCGAGGACACAGGTGTTCCCTACGAGCACCTTTCTCTGTGCGATGAATGGATCAAAATACCGTTAATGGGTAAAATAGAATCACTGAACGTATCGGTTGCCGCAGGTATTCTGATTTATGAAGCTGTAAAACAACGCGGCTTCACAGAAGACAAGACGGCATCCGCTTTATAAAATACCGTATCATCGTTAACAAACAATTAACTATATCATGAAGAAAGTACTTTTGATATTGGCATGCGGCATAGCTACCCAGCTAAGCTATGCACAAGCAACCCCAAAGTGGGCCGACAAAGCTAAAAAAGCCGTTTTTTCCATCGTTACATACGATAAAGATAACAAAATCAAGAATACAGGAAATGGATTCTATATCAATGAAAATGGAACGGCATTATCTGATTACACCCTGTTTGAAGGAGCCGAACGCGCAGTAATCATTAACGCGGACAGTAAAGAATTACCTGTATTGCGTATCTTGGGAGCCAACTCCATGTATGACATCGTAAAATTTAATACTGAAGCCGATAAAAAGACCATAGCATTAAAATCGGCATCACAGCCGGCATCAGTAGGTGAAACAGTCTATCTGCTACCCTACTCGACTCAAAAAGCGGCAACCTGCCAGACAGGGACCGTCACCAAAGTAGACACCATTGGCGACAAGGCATATTATTATACACTGGCAATGACAACCAACGAAAAAACCGTAAGTTGCCCTATTATGAATGCCAATGGAGAAGTATTAGGTTTAATCCAAAAAAACGCATCGGATGAGGCCAAGGAAAGTTATGCCATCGGAGCTACATACGGTGCCTCACTGAGCATTACCGCCCTTTCTTTGAACGACATGTCGCTGAATAAAATCGGCATCAAAAAAGGACTGCCCGAAACAGAAGACCAAGCATTGGTGTACCTGTTCATGGCATCTTCACAACAAAATCAGAACGAATATATCACCACATTAAACGATTTTCTGGAACAATATCCCAACAGCGCAGACGGATATATACGCCGTGCCACTACTTATATGGGATTTAGTGATGATGAACACAACGCTTTGGCAGATGCTGACCTGAAGAAAGCACTGGAAGTGACTACCAACAAGAGTGAGACGCAATATAATATCGCTAAATTAATTTATTCGTATATCATCTCTTTAGGTGACAAGAAACCATACGGTGACTGGAG
>ERZ791626.104-NODE-104-length-95692-cov-16.965756_pt1 | contig 95692 bp, 82 predicted proteins | sample MGYA00510266_ERZ791626 | MGnify/ENA primary metagenome ERZ791626 (study PRJEB30046, sample SAMN00715208) | human gut metagenome | study: EMG produced TPA metagenomics assembly of the A metagenome-wide association study of gut microbiota in type 2...
TAGCCGCCTTCTTTTATCAAAGCCTCAGATTTCGAAAGATTTCTGAGGCTTTTTTCGTTTTCCTACAGTTTATTTTCGCTGTTTTTTGCTTGATATACGTCAAGAGTTTATGTTATAAAGTGTTTAAAACATTAAAAAAGCACTGATAATCAACGTATTACTTGCATATCTCGTTTTTTTTTTGTATCTTTGCAATCGATAAGAATAAGGATAGCATGTTTATGCGTTTTCGCATAGATTGATATCCGTTAAGGTATCTAACGGAACTGAGGTGAGCAGCCTATCTTTTTCTCACAAGTTGCCACCGCGAAATCACTGATGTTGTAGTTCAGCTTTTCAGGTTCCATAAAACAAAAAATATGAAGAGAATAACAATGGTATTAGTCAGCATCTTGATGCTGATGATGAAGGTAAGTACAGCGTCGGCTGATACGAATGTAAATGTATCCTCTACCGATGATTTCGATTGGACTCCAGTGATGGAAGCGATTATCCAGGTAGAGAGTGAGGGTAACCCCAAAGCAAAGAGTGGAAGTTCTGTAGGTGTTATGCAGATTACTCCTATCTTAGTGGCAGAGTGTAATGACATTTTAAAGAGACGCAAGAGCAAGAAGCGTTTCACATTGTCTGATAGATTCAGTATTGCAAAGTCTAAGGAGATGTTCCTCCTGATTCAGTCTGTCCACAATCCTCTGAATAGCATCGAGCACGCAATTCGTGCTTGGAATGGTGGAAACCATTATAGTGTGAAGAGAACACAGCGCTATTTTGAGAAGGTCATGAATCTTTTGAAAAAGTAATTGATTTTTGATATGTCCGATCTATCCTTCCAGGATGGATCGGATTTTTGTTTGTTCCCTATACTCATTCTCTTTTCCCACTTTTATTCCAGTTTCTGCTTTTTATCATACTTTTTCTCTATTTTTATCTACCAAATCACACTTTTTTGCCTTTAAATGTTAAAAACGCGTTAAAAAGATAACTTTTTGCTAGTAATGTTTGGTGATTAATAAAAAAAGTAGTACCTTTGCACTCGCAATTCAGAAATGAGTTGATAATATCGCGGTGTGGAGCAGTTGGTAGCTCGCCAGGCTCATAACCTGGAGGTCGCATGTTCGAGTCCTGCCGCCGCAACAATGATCGGGTAAGAAGTTGGTTTCAACATTCTTATCCGATTTTCCGTTTTAGAAGCGGGACTTTTTAGATTTAGCAGATGTTTAATATCATTGGCCAGTAAAACGGACAATGAAAAAAAATGAATGCAAAAGAAATCGATTTTTTGAGTTCGCGTGAAATAGTAGGATTCACGCTTCCTGTGTTGCATACCAAGGGCGGGTACTGGTATGTTGACTTTTATGCTCGTGACCCAGTTTCCGGTGTGATGAAGCGCAAGAAGTATATGCTCAACAAGTATAAGTCTGATCATAAAAAGCGTATGATGGGCAGTCTTCTTATTCACAATATTACTGCGAAATTGACAGCAGGATGGAACCCATGGGTGAATGCTGACCAGTCGCGCCAATTTACGGAAATACCAATAATTTTTAGTAGATATAGAGATTATATTAAGTCGATGACTAATAAAAAGTCGATGAAGGAAAAAACCTCTATTGACTATCTCAGCCGCCTCAAGATGCTTGAGACCTTCATAGAGGAGTGTAAGAGCATTAAGTATGCCTATCAGATAGACCGAGCCTTTGCCATAGACTTCCTGGATCATCTGATGTATGATCGTGATGTATCAGCTACAACCAGGAATAACTACCGTTCCTGGTTTGTCTCGTTCGGAACCTGGCTGATGGATCGAAAATATATTTCTGAGAATCCTGCCATCGATATTCGCAATATTGCGCAAACGGAGAAGTTCCGGGACCCATTGACTCCTGGAGCCCTCAAGAAGATGAAGGATTATCTTTATGCCCATGACAAGCATTTCCTTCTGGCTTGCCTGTTTGAGTATTATACTTTCATCCGTCCGAATGAGTTGACCCAGATAAAGATTGGAGATGTATCTATCAAGAATCAGACTGTCTTTATCAGTTCTGCCATCAGTAAGAACCGCAAGGACGGAATGGTTGCACTTAACGATGAAATCCTGAAGCTGATGATAGAACTGAAGATCTTCGAGCATCCTAGCCATTGCTACATTTTCGGAAAGAGTCTGAAACCTGGTGAAAAGAGAGCGGCTTATAATCAGTTGCGAGTAGAGTGGGGCAAGATGCGTGATGCCATAGGCTTTCCTAAGGAGTATCAGTTCTACAGTCTGAAAGATACCGGCATTAGAGACTTGGCCAATGCTCAAGGTATAGTTGTTGCTAAGGAGCAGGCACGACACTCTGATATATCGGTGACTAATCGCTATATCAAGAATCAGATGAAAGTAAACGAGGAGACTAAGCACTTTAAAGGTGGGCTTTAGTCTCCTCGAAGATTACGACATCATGTAAAAGTAGCCAACGAAGATTGGCTCAATCTGGTCATCCTTGACTTCCAACTCGATTTTTTCGCATACATATTTCTTGTTGTGTATGATGTAGGTGTTGGAAGGATCAGGGATGACTTCGCTTTTGAACTTAACCTGGAGACAGTTCTTGTTGTCTATTTTGAGACCGTTGTCATGCAAGGATCCCAGACTGGTTGAACCTCTTTCGCTCTTCATGCAGAGTGCCAACGAATAGAAATCATCGTTCACGATGAATATTCCGTTATATCTGTAGTTTTCGTTGATGCGATAATCGGTCACAAACTGCGGCCATCTGGACTTTGCTCCTACCCACGATTGTTTTGTATTTGTCCCGTCGCCCGTTTGCACTCTGCCAGGAATGATGAAGAATATATTCATGCATTCCTGATCATCCTCCGTGTTATCGAGTGTGGATTCATCGTCGATCGCATCCTGTACGGACGTATAGCTATATCCGTCTTCATCAATATCGCATTCCTTGGGATCGGGTTCTTTATCATTTGGAATGGATAGAAGACATCGCTTCTCGTTGTAGTTGTTCTCCATCAATCCCGACTTGAAATTGATGTTTTCCACTACTTGCGCAGCAGGAGAAATGTTCAAGTCAACATAATCTTCAGAAGAACTGTCCCTGATTAATGGTGACCAGATGCCAGCAAGCTTCCAGCTTTTATTTCCGTTTTCGTCTTCCACGTATATGTAGTAGTCGCCGAAATTCTCGATGATGGTCTGCCGTTTCTTTTTTTCAGACCACAACAACGTGGTAGAAGTAAATTGCCTATCTGGACCCATTAGCTCTTCGCTATGAACAATCTCAAAACTATCGAAACCCTTTTTCGGGATAACTTCGTAGTTGTCTCTATTGGCAGAATCTCCAAGATTATATTCCAGGTTCGCTGTAGATGACGTGGAGAAGGAGCCATCTTCATCGTAATCCGTAGTGTATTCATCCAAAGGCTCGATCTCTACGGAATCTGCAGTTGTCAGCTCTGAAGCGTTGATGACTGAGCAGGTCTTCTTGATATCGTCAAAAACGATGGTGGCATTGAAGAGTTTTCGGAATTCTTCGATAAAGGTATAGCTGGACCAATGAGGAAGTGCCTTGCGAAGCTCACGGGTTTTGTAGGCTGAAGCGATATACAGGAGGTTCCATGGCTTGCAGTCGAAGTCGTTGCGCTTGAGAGTGTATCCTTCATATTCTATCACTTTGCGGAAGATATACATCAGGTTGGGCTGAACTGCCAGGTTCATGATAAATGGCGCATTGTAGCCGATGAACTGCTTGGTTCTATCCACTCCAACGAAATTGGCGATAAGGTCGTTCGTTTCGTCTCTTACTGGCATGAAACACCATTTTCCCTCCACTCCCAAGAACTCTGACTTATCTTCATTCAGCCTGTAGATGTCATTAATCTTTTGAAGGTTTTTGAATCCCTGAGACCAACCTTTATCAATAGTATAGCCAGGCTTGTCTGCTGTGCCAAATGGAATCTCATCGATGTAGTGCTTGGTTAGTTTGTCGTTGAACTTGATGCGGGATTTTCCGCCCACGATCTGCAGTTTTATTTCAGCCTCCGTTACGCTGATGACGGTTCCCACTCCCGATAGAATCAAACGACCGCTCACGTACAGTTTGCAGTCATTATACTTCTGGGTAACCTTAGATACATCGAAGCGGCTCACATTGTGGAAAACTCTACGGTTATCCATAATCGACATCGGAAAGTTAATGTCGTATGAATATTCTCCATCGTCCGTGACGTACTGGTTGGCGTATGTTAACTTGATGGATTGGCTGGCAGCCGGATAGGCTGCCATACCATTAATAACACATGTAATCATAGACTATTTGTTTGATTTCATTTTCTGGTATTGACTCCATTTGCGGTCGAAACCATCTGGACCCGTAATGACCACGTATGATTTGATGCCCAGATTGAGCTGTTCATTGAGCCTTTCAATGGTTGAACTCACGTTATCGAGAGATGCACCTACCAGTTCGTTGTCTGCATTAACATTGACAACAGGCGCAACAACGGCAGCGCTGCCAGTTCCCATGGCACGACTTACGTCTTGGGCTGTGAGCGATGCCACGGTATTATTGCGCTGTGCTGCATCGATGAGCTGAAGGGCAGGAAGGAGCTGAGGATTATTCACAGCGTTATGATTCGCCACGAACTCGCCTGCATGAACCACGCCAGTTTCTTTCTTCCAATGACCGGGACCAGTGAAACCACCCTCATAATATCCTGCTGCCTCTGCCTGATGCTGTTTTTTTATTGTGGCAATCTGAAGCATACCTGCAGCAGTAGCGAGTCCGGCGGCTATAGGGGCGATGATGTAGCCCACGGTAGGGATGGCTGCAGCTGAAGAGTAGGCATTGATTGCCGCCATAGCAGTAGAAGCTACTGCCTGAGCAATCTCTATTTTCATCGCTTTCTTGTTAGCTTTAGTCTTTGCCGCAGAAATCTCCTTGTCTCGTTTCGCCTCGAGTCGCTTCTTCTTGGCAGAATTATTGCCGGCCGCAGAAATCTGCTTGTCGTAGTTCGCCTGAATCTTGGCTACCTCCAGGTCGGAACATGCCTGAGAGTAGGCTGAAGCTGCTCCCATCATACTGCTGATACTACTGAAGGCTGCACCTGCTATGGCTGCAATATTCTTATAGGTCTCTTGATTCATCTGTTTCTTGGCATCCTGGTATGCCCGTTCGCTGATCTTATCCTCTTCTCGAAGCTTCTGAAGATTATCATTAACCATCTTCTGCTGCTGGATGGCAGCAATGGCGCCTCCCGCAATGGTGGCGAGATTATCTGATCCGAGCGAACCGCTACGGTCATCGGTCTGTCTAGTCATCTTCTTGGCGGTATCGAGAGCGGTGGTTGCATCGTCTTTTGCCTGATCTTTGGCGTCCGGCTTGTAGGATGCATACTTGTTAGCGATGCCCATCTTCATGCGCTGATACTCCTCTTCGCTTACAAGACCAGCCTTGTGAACCTCATCCAGTCCTGCAAGCTCCAGCTGCATCTGCTGTTCATTGCCGAGGGTGAGATACTCCTGCTTGAGCTGCATCAGCGTGTCATCGTATTGCTTTTGGCGGTCATACTGGTGCTGCTGCTCGCTGCGCTCAATCTCTCTGGCTATCTGCCAGTACTCGTCAGAGGACTTCAGATAGAGTGCCTGTTTCTCTTTGAGAAACGTCTGGTCGAGTTGAAAAAGCGCCTCATTGATAGCACTCTCGTTATGATAGAGGTCGGAGTCCTTATTGTAATATTCGGCAGTGATGGCCTGTTCTGCCACTTGCCGGTCGTACTCCAGGTCCTGAAGGTCTTGCGTCTGCTTGCGCTCATAATCGGCAGAGATCTTCTCTTTCTGGGCATTCAGACGCTTGTACTCCTCACTCTCAGCCTCTCCGTATTTGCGAAGGATGTCCATGCGCTGCTGAAGTCCCTGCTCCTTAATCTTCGCCATGCGGTCGTTGTATTCTGCCAGGCGAATCTGACCGGTAGAGTAGAGGGTAGTGGCTTCCAGCTGCTGAGCCTCGGTGCTTTTCTTGGCATCATCCAGCTCTTTTTTGAGGTCTGCCTTTCGCTTGGTTTCTGCTTTACGTGCCGCAGCCTCACGCTTCTTTCTTTCCTTCTCTGCTGCTTTTCTCTCTTTCTCTGTTGTGTAATGACCGCTTGAACCTACAGATGACGTTGTTGTACCATTGCCGCTGTCTATCTTTGTATTCTTCTTGATGACTGTAGTCAGGGCCTTTCTTATCTGTTTATTATTCTTGATCGTCAGGTCGAGTGCTGCTTCTTGAGCATCCAGGGTCTTCTCTTCGCTTTGAACAGTCTTGAGTCTCTTCTTGTGGATCTTCTCCTGTTTCTTGTTTGTTTTAAGAGCCTCGCTATCTTTAGTGAAATATGAGCTTTCAGAACCAGGACCAAAAGAAGGGCGGAAGATCTTTTCCGATGTATATCTTTCTGGATGAGCATCACGTTCTGCCTGAACTGCTTTGAGCGAACCCTTGATTCTGGTTTCTCTCGTCTTCAGTTCCAATCTCTTTTTGTTAATTTCTGCCTTCTTCTCATAAATGGCTTCTGCCATTGCTGCATCGTTGAGCTTGTTGATATACTGTGTTATTACCTCTATATTATCATTATACAGCTTGCCTTCGTTGGATATGCTGGCATGATAATTAGGGATAATCTTCTGCAGGTTGGCGATGGCGCTTCTTCGCTCATCCACGGTATATGCATTGGAGTGGATGATCTTATTGAGCATATCAATCTTGTTTCTCTCATCGATGGTTGCATCTGAAACCTTTTTCGCCAGGCTGGCCTGCTGTTCTGCAACTGCCCTGTTATTCTTGGCTTCCTGGGTATTATTCCGAAGCGTTTCATTATACGAGGCAAATGCCTTCACAGTACCATAGACAGCAACCCCTACAACTGTGAGAACGGTTGCGAGAGCTGCCCATGGATTGGTGAGACTTGCCAAGCGTGCTGCTCTCATTACTATAATATAACCTTGCACCCCCTTTGTCAGAAGTGCCCATGTAGCCTGTAGGGCAACCATGGCTGTGCGCAAAAGAGTTGTTGTGGCGATATAAGCCTTATCCACAGCAGCGTTTGCTGCAGCGGCTGCTGTTCTCAGCTTGATGGCGATGGTTTCCTTATACCAAAGAGCCGTGCAGACAGCGATGGCGGAACCTATTATTGTGAGCTGTTTGACGTGGGTGACCGTAAAAGTTATCAATGTTGATAACACATGTATGCCTATGCTCAGGGTAGAGATGGCATATCTGGTTACTGGGATGAGCTGTTCACCCAGTTCTACAGTGAGGTCTTCAAAACGTTTCTTTGCCTTATCCAGCTGGGCTTGCACAGTATTGTTCTGGACATTGAACTCATTGATGACACTTGTGCCTGAAGCGTATGACTGGGTAGCGAGATCCTGGGCAGTTCTTACCTGATCCAGGTGTGAAGCTACTGCAGAGAGAACGCCAACGGCACGAGTACCATTCAGCTGCATCTCTTCAAACATAGGAGCCATTTCAGCAAACCCACCTCTAGACTTCATGGCAGAAAGAAATGTCATCAATCCCTCATTTGCATTGGTCTTCATCAAGTTTGAGAACTTCGTGACTTCTACACCGGCAATCTTTGCGAATTTAGCCGGTTCCTGATACATCTTGGTTATAAGCTGAGAGAACACAGTAGCAGAGGTTGCCTCTTCCTGCATATTTTGATCGAGTGCAGAAGCGAGACCCATCAGTTGCGCTTGAGTCATGCCTGCCTGGATGCCTACACCGGAAAGATCGGCGGTGAAATCGACTATATATCCGGCATTGGCTGATGAATTCTGGGCGAGTTCATTGACGGCAGAACCAGTGGCGAGCATGGCTCCACGGAGTCCCTTGGTCTTATCCTCGCCAAACATCTGGGCTAATTTACCGATTTTATCGACTGCGCCTTCTCCCAAGTCATCGCCGAGCGCAACGTTAATCTTATCAGCTCCATCGACGAACTCTTCAATCATATCCTTGCTGGTGATGCCCAGGCGACCGGCAGAACCAGCCAGTTCATTGAGCTGCTCACGAGCCGTACGGGTGTCCATTCGCTTGAAGTCTTCGTTCATCCGGCGAACCTCTTCATCGGTCTGACCTGTATATTTGCGGACGTTTGCCATAGATTCCTCCATATCGGCATAGGCTTGGGCACATTTTCGGATGGTCATAGAGAGTCCTGCGTATGCAGCGATAATCTGCGATACAGCTCCCCAGTTGGTATTGAGCACGTTAACGAAACGAGACCAAAGACTTGTTGTTTCTTTTGACTCGCTATTGATGGCATTCATCTCTCGCTTAACCTCTTTGAGCTTTTGCTGAAGCTTTTTCCATTCCTCAGAATTACGCTCGACAGCTCCTGAGCGTAGCTGCTTTTGTACTGTTTTCATTACAACAGACAATTCTTTATATGAGGCAGAAGAAAGATTGTTGAATGTTCTATTCACCTGCTCTTGGTTGGTTCGCAATGTCTTGAGTGAAGCATTTATTCGATTTATCTCTTTATCGAAAGCCTTGGTGTCATCTCCTTTTTTGAATGCATCAGTCTTTTTTTGCTTAACTTGTTCGAGCTGCTTTTCAAGCAATGCGATAGTCTGTTTTGCTTGTTTGTCATCAAGCAGAACCCGGCCTATGAATGTTTGTGTACTGTTTGCCATAAATGATATTTATTATAGTTTTCTGCAAAGATAAGAATAGCTGAAAAGTTATAAAAATACCATAAAAAAGCCATCGAATGCACCTGTATTCGATGGCTGTGTATATATTAAAGTATTACGCTGTCTTTATTTTGGGATTTTTCAAGAGCTGCATAATTTCTGAGAACTCTTGCAACTTTATTCCTTAAGTTAATTGTATTGTCAGCAAACACAAATTCCTCTTTATCAATACTATGATTTGATACCAATACTGAATATGAATTGCCGTCCTTGAAGAATAAAGACAAGTTATTATTTGGGCTATACATATCCTCTATAGTAAGCTTTGGCTCATCTTCCATACCCTTGTGAGGATAAGAAGAAACATGCTTCCCCATCCTGTTAAGAGTATGGCCAACACCTAGAGTGATGAAAGCTGCAATAGCTGAGAATATCAATATACCTACCATAATTCTAAAGTTTGTTATTATCTTTGTTGCAAATATAATAATAAAAATCAGAATATGCAAGTTTTTTATGTTAAATCTTTGCTTTAACCTTGTTATTTAACTACATCTATGTATCTCGAGTAGTTAATCCTGGAATGAGGGTTGAAGTTGACGATTTGAACCTTATATCCTTTTGTCCCCCAGCGCCACCACAGAAACTTGTGCTTGTAGGTTCTGCTCACGATAGTTGTGAGACTGTCACGGCTGGCGTAATGGCATAACCTGCCAGGGATGTCTATATGCAGTGATAGCCATTTATCATGGTATGAAAATACGGAATCCACCGTATTGGGTACAGGTTCTATTCTTACCGTATCTGTAGTAGAAGAGGATATGGTATGGATGGTTTTAGCATCCTTGAGCTTTATCTTGAGTTCCTTGATCAGCTTGGTATCTGCCAGATGCAGCTGCTGCAGTTCTTTATACTTAGCTTGTATGGCAGTGTTCTGCGCTACCGGAAGAGTGTCACCCAATTTATCGTATTGGATATCATAGCTGATGCTTGCCACGTTTCCTTTCTGCCGTTCGATCTCTTCTTGTAGTTCTCCGTTCTTGTATGCTGATCGGATAAAGGCAGCCGCTGTTATGATGAACAGGGCTGCCAGAAACATGATAATGGTTCTTTGATTTTTCATTGTTATGCGATATCTTTATATTCCTCGATGGCGTTAAAACAAGGACACATCTTTTTCCATTTTGACTTATCTGTGCCCCAAATATCCCGATGTCCCATAATCTTTGCATCAGGGAACATCTGTTTAAGCTTATGCAGCAGGAGGGTCAGTGCATCCTTCTGTTCCGGTGTGCGGTTATCTATAGGTTTGCCATTGGCATCGATGCCGCCCATATAAGCCACATTGATAGCTGTGGAGTTGTAGCCTTGCACTCCATTGCTTACCTCCTCGATAGCGAGAAGCTGGTGGGTACCGCCATTCGTAGTGATGACATAGTGATAACCAGGATTCTTCCACCCTTTCCGGCGGAACTCAGCCTTGAGGTCATCGATAGTCTGCTTCTGCGAACCTGCTGTGCAGTGAACGAAAATACGTTTAATCTGTCTCATTTTTATTGTGATTTAAAAATTTGTCTTTAAAGTCGGCGAATTTCGCGTCGATGGCGATGCCAACTCCGAAGATGGAGCCTGCGTACATAAGTGTCTGGGCGAAATACCAGAGCACGTTGTCTGTCACGTCACGAGATTGCGATGTGAAGTAACTAATATAAACCAGTATGATAGCGAGGAGTAGTGATACTACTGCAGATCCGTACTGAATCCATTCTTTTGTATTCTTCTGCATGATAATGTATATTTTTAATTCACTGCAAAGATACATAGGGTAGGGGATTAATAAAAATACGAGACCGCCCCAGACGATCTCGTATTATGATACGTTTAGAGTTCTCTTGCAAGAACTTCTTGGGCTATCTGCTTGGCTTGTATTCTCCAAGCCTGATAAGCTTCGAACTCTGCTTCGTGGCTTTCATCTCCATCTCCTCGATTGGCTAAGATTGCTTCTACCTGATTCTGGCTGTATTTGGTGCGTACCAAACCTGCAGTGAAATCATCGTAAGTAGCAGACTTAGCCTGAATCTTGGTAGATCCATCTGCTTCATCGCCATCGTAACTGAAGGCGGTTATACCCTCGGATTCGGAAGCTTCAGCTTCTGTATCTGAAGTACCAGAAGTCTCTGGATGATAGTTTTCTACTTTTTGCTCACCAATGTAGAGCAGGAAATGTTCATCGTCAAATTTGACGAAATTCTTGCGAGATAAATATACCTTTTTCATCGTTAAGTGAATTTATAGAACTTCTTTTTAAACTTGTTGTGAAGTTCTGCGACCACGGTGGAGAATGGAAGTTCATCACGACAGAAGTCATTTAGGGCTTGATCTATGAGAATCTTGGAACCTGTATATAGATAGTGCTCTACCGCTTGCCAGACCTCGCTTTCTCCCTCAAAATGGTCGATGATACGATAGCGAAGTGATAGACGCTTCTTAGGTATCTCTTTGCTGACCATATGAGTGCTGCCATCGGCAGCGGTCTCTTCTACCTGTACGACCTCTTTTTCTATGACTGAGTCGTCAACCTTGTAATCAATCACCTGGATGAGAAATTTGTTCTCATCCTGACCCTCACGGCAGATAATGTCCTCGATGGATTGCTGCTGTGATTTTTCCATTCCCTCGAAAGGCACACGAGATTTGCGAGCCTTAACGAGTTTTCCGAATCTTTCCATACCGATTTTTTTATATAAGTTTTTTGAATTGGCGTGAATTCCTAACCCAAGGCGTGAAGCTGCCTTGAGTTCTATTTGTCTCTGTGTAAACCCATGTTTGCGAAGATTAGCCACCTGCTTGCAGAGATCATGTTTAAACCGTTTTCGCAAGAGCGCATGGTCGGCATAGATGACCTGTCCACAAAAATCTATACCATCGCAAGTTCGATGGATTCCCCACGACTTGTTTATAGAGAGGTGCCAGTCACGAGCAAGGTGCATGACAGCTAACTCCGCCATCAGGCGCAGGAAAACTTTGTCTTCGTGAAGAACATAGATATTATCCATGAAACGATAATAATGATGGAGCCCCTGACGGCAGAACTGTTTAAAACGTTCGTTAAGAAAACTGACCCCCCCACATAGTAGTTGAGCCTGTTGCTGAGTGCGACAGGTAACAAGCATGTCGCTCACATAGCGAGCTTGCCAATAGTGGAATTTTTCGGGGTCGTCGATGATATCGAAGCATCTGAGTGCAAGATAGTCGAACCGGGCGAGAAAGAGCTGACCTAGTAGCTGGGCTAGTTTTACTCCAAGTACGATTCCTGGGTTGAACGAGTCAACTACCTCATCTATAAAGGAGAGGAGCTTTCTGTCTTTAATCTTGCGGCGATATTCACTCTTGAGCAAGTTGTGATCTATACACTGAAAATAGTGGTGAATATCCATCGGAAGGCAATAAAATGTATCTTGCTGTGGAGAGTTGAATATATCTCTCTTGACAAGATTGTAGAAATAATGAGTACCCTTCCCCTTAGAGCCTGCAGGGCAATGGTAGTAGATGGTGTTACGTATATTATCCTCTACAGGATTGAGGGCTGCGTGTTGCATGACATGATCTATGACTGGCAACTTGTTAACCTGGCGATGCTTCGGGTATTCTATATCCTTAGATACATATCCTGATGTATGCCAAGTCTGGGCTGCGTATGCTTCAAGCATACGCTCTATGTTATGATCTAGATTGGCATCAAATTTCTGCACACCCCTGCGAGACATCTTTTGTCGGGCATAATTATAGAAAGCCCGACGAAAGTTGTCATTTGTCTCGACTTGTGGAGAAATGTTACCAAATCTTTTCATAAGCGGTGTAATGTCTGTGTAATTGTGTGAAACTGTGTAATGTCTGTTGTCTGCTATTTTTTACCCTATAACCTTCGACCGGATGACCTTATTGTCATCATCTACCAGCTAGATGAACTATGTGTATGTTTCGCCATGGGGCGAGGTCTGACCCTGTTGTCTCGAACGGAGAGCAAACACCCCGTATTGAGATATGTTAAAGTTGAGAGCGGCGCCGTAGTTCACGTTGGCATTCGAGACATCGTTGTTATCGTTGAGCGTCGAAAGACCGCATTGACCACCATTGTTAACAGTACCACCACGAAGGCAGAGACGGAAACCAGCACCTAGGGTCACAACCTGGTATTATTATGAATACCGCTGCAAAGATACTAAAAATAATCGGTATGGAAGTATGTCAAAGAACTTTTTTTCTAAAATTTTTTATCGCCGACCGCCAAAGGCGGTTATTGAAGCGAGCAGAGCTCGCTGGGTGCTTCGGCTTCGCCGTGTGTACTCAGGTCTCTTATGTACACCCAGTAATCTTATGTACACCCAGCAAGCTCATGTAATCTTTAGGCCGCCACGTACACTGGTTCGACTGGCCACTCCTCTACTGCTTCGCAGAGAGCGGCGCCGTAGTTCACGCTGGCATCCGAGACATCGTAGTTATCGTCGAGCGCCGAAAGACCGCAAGGACCACCATTGCTAACAGAACCACCACGAAGGCAGAGACGGAAACCGCTTGTTGCGCCGGACGTATTCCAATAATATGCACACCAGTATGTGGTCTGACTACCGCCGATGGCGGTAGGGAAATTCTCCAGATTATCCATAGACAGTCTGGTTGCCCAGCCTTCGCCTTTTTTGATGGATGTGCTGTAGGCATTCATTCCTGTGGCGTTACCGATTGTCCATGCCCCATAGATGGAAGGCGCTACAAGATGGGTGACTGTCGTATCTTCGTTGACCCTTACGAACTCATCATCCATATGATACCAGAGATGACCGTAAGAGTTTTTAAGACCGAAGAATGAGTTGACCTTTGCTGCATACCAGGTTGTTCCGTCGTCATTGAGAATATTTACGGTTGTTTCTCCACAGCTATCGCCTAATTCAACACCTGCATCCATAGGGATAAATGGACGGACACCATTGTATGTTGACCACGAATTATAGTCTTTCTGGGTTACGCCAGGACCTAGTCCGCCTTGATAGAGTCCATTGGCATCTTTTGTTGTATTGACGGCAGCCTGAACCTGGTGGGTACCGAAGATAACACCGAAGAGTGCAGCCGTTACGGCAAAGTGACGCATGGAAGAGCAGAGCCAGCCTGTGCCGTTTTTACGGGCTGCAGCACGCCAATACTCAGTATTCTGATTGCTGGCAGGTTTACCTAGTAAGGAACGGTTTGTCTCATCGAGCTTCGCATCATTGTTGCCCCCGCGGTAGTCTGCTCCCGTGTTGAGATAGCTGACCAGCCGACCTGTGCTGCGCTCTAAGGTAGCATGTCCAGAGGCAGAACGTGATCCGATAGGGATTGTGTAGTTATATTCTCCTTTGATAGGAGTAAGTCCAACCATCATATAGAACAAGCGGCCTACGGTCTTGAATACCAGATAGAACTTGCGGTTCCATCCCCACTGGTAATGTCCCTCTGATCCGTCTAACTTTGCAGCCTCTCCTGTGGCATATTTGTGATGATCTTTGGAGTCGAGTTTTCGGCGGCTATGGTCATTCTTGACCAGGTAGCAACCGAGACCAAGCTGAATTGGCAGCTCTCTCAAGAGCTCAAGCGATCCCACATAGGTTGCTGCCTGAGGGGTTGCGTTGTCTAGATTCCAGACACGCCCGCACCAAAGATTCTGTCCCATATCTACAGCGTCTTTGAGCGACATCTGCTGCGCAGTACCCGTTTTTTTGTCATAGACCTCTATCTGCTTGTCTGTTGCGGTCATATCTGCTGCAGGGAGGTCTGATACCTGCTTAGCCCCATCGAACGCAGCGATGATAGCCTTGACCTTTGTCTCTTCTTCTGATGTTAAAGCCATAAAATAATGTATTTATTCGATTAAACAATACGTAATGAAGCTCCCACCTTGCGCAATTTCCCTGATGCAGACAGGCGGAGGCGTGGCTGGCGAACTGTAATGCTCACCTCCTTCCAAAGAGGTGTATTGGCGGTAGGGATAACCCAGAACTTAGTAGTTCCCTCGCCTTTGACGGTGAGGTTACCGCTCGGATCAACCAGCAACGAGTCACCATCTACATGCTGGAAGAGCACGCTCTGAGGGAGGTAGCTCGGAATGAGATTGGCATCGATGCGCTGCGCCACTTTATTGCGTAGGCTGATTTCCGGGAGATAGTCTAGAAACATGCGCGACGGCGCAATGAAACCTGTGGCTATTTGCCCGGCCAATCCATCCATTTCTGCAATCTTGGCATCGGCTCGTTTGGCGGCAGCATCTGCCTCTGTAGCCTTTGTCTCTGCTAGAACTGCTTGTGCTTCTGCAGCTGCAGCCTGCTCTTGTGCAGTATTGGCTGCACTCTGAGCGAGATTTGCTGCCTTGTTGGCATCGTCGGATGCACTCTGTGCCTTGATGGTTGGTGTCTTATCGAGCCATCTGCGCCATTTGGCATTTGAATCTGAAGGAGTTGTTGTGTTACCATCCTCCAATGACGCATAGACTCCTGTAGATGTATGAACTATATCCCCCTCATCGTAGCCTCTAATAGTCTGTCCACCATCTTCATATGAGTAGTCTGACTTCCAGATGCCTTGATCGGTGAAGGCGACATTGCCAACAACTATGATATTTGTATTATCTGCCATATATCTATTAAACTTTAATGACTAACTTGTTTCTACGCTTGACAACATGTTCTGCGACATGGCTTCCGTAATCAATCATAAGTAACTTGTTACGATGCTGGCGGAATGACGGATACATAGCGCCGCCTCGAGCAATGACACCCGTATCGACATATTCATGCTTGGAGAGGTCCCATTGCCACCAGTTGCCATTGCTTCCCATTTTGGGCGGATGATCGTTCATTTCCTTAGCGAGGTCTGTCTGCAAAATAGAATTGATGATGGCAGTATTGGTATCAGACTGACGCTTGTTTTCAGCAGATACTCTGCTGTTTTCAGCCAGTACCCTTCCGCTTTCTGCGGCTAGACGTTTATTCTCAGCTTCCGCTCTTGCAGTTTCTTGCTTCTGTCGTGCTGATTCCTGACTCTGCCGAGTCGTCTCGTTGACGCCTCGTGTAGTTTCTGCTGATTGTCTGTTCTTCTCCTGGCTTACTCTGGAGGCTTCCTGATTCTGCCGTGAAGTTTCATTAGAACTACGTAAGGTTTCAGACTTTTGTCTAGCGGCTTCCTGTGCCTGCCTAGTTTGCTCTGCTGTCTGTCTGCCACTTTCATTTTTCTCGATTGCTGTCTTGCTAGCCAAAGTATCCGAAGTAGCCTTCTTGGCTGCTTCGGTTGCAGTCTTACTCTCAGCTACGGCATTATCTACCTCCTGCTTCTTAGTCTCCAGCCCCTCCCTAGCCTTGTCTGCATTTGCTGCAGCCGTGTTGGCCTTTTCTGTTGCAGTATTTGCAGCTTCAGTCACCTTTTTGGCTTTCTCCAGCTCTGCGTCAATATCACGGGTGAACACCTTCATCGGAACTATGACCTGCTTTCGAGTGCCTGCCTGGTCATCGTAGAGGGCTGGTACGGTGAATACGTGCTCGAGGGAGTTCACCTGCTCACACTCGAAGACATTCTTCGAACGTCTGGCTAGGTAATCGTTGAAGCGCGGCATCAAGGCAGCACAGATTGTTGACCAGTCTGAGTTCTTGAAAGCCTCTTCAAGATTGCTGTTAATACTTGCATCACTCATAGGCACCTCCTTATTCTGCGCTTTCTATGCTCTCAATCCATTCAGGAATTGAGGTAAGGATCTTCGCACTCGTCTCCTTATCAACCATATCCCTTTTGATAGAGATCGCAAGATTGCCGTTCTCTACATTAATATTACCAAGATACTCACCATTCTCACTGCTGATGATATATCCTCTTATTATAGTTTTATCTCCAGCGACATTACGCTCGAAACTCACTTTCACACTCTCGTTGAGCTCAATCGGCTCAAATTCGGTTGTCACCGTCTGCTTTGCTGTTTTCATATTATAAATATTATATAAGTTATTAAAATCAAGACCAGTTCAAATCATATTCACCACTCCAGAAGACTCCTGCACCAAGGCTGGTTGGCTTCGGATTCAGGAATTTCGGATTTACGTAAGCGCACGACAGGCTTTCGCCACCTTTCAACTCATGCCAACCACCGATGTCTGCAAAATGAATTGTCTGTTTATCATTACCATTAATGACTCGCCATTCCTTGCCGTTACCCATTCCCTCGAATACGTAATAGAAATCAGAACTGCAATTAATGACAACTATATCAATCGCCATACCTGAAGCGTCTCCATAACTAGCAAAACCATACAGAGGTATTTTATAGTATCTTCTTCCTGATACCATACCACTTTCGAGTGCAATATAGACCCCAGTATCCTCTGTATTGTCAGCATCCTTGGTGTATATTTTCATGTGTGTGCCGAAAACCAATGCCATTGTCTTTTGCCGATGTCCGAACATACCTCTGCACCATATATCTGCCGCATAAAAGCGATAACCACGTTTCTTTGCACTATCATAACCTTGATGATATATGTCTCCCGAGAACCACATTCTGCCATCCGAGCCAAACTGTATATTACCAACTACATTTCCGTTGCTGTCAACACAATTAAGTGTTTTAAAGCTTCCATTTACTCCTGTAACCGTACCGCTGAATGTTCCATTCTGACACCAAATGCTACCAGTTGAGTCAAGCTTGAAGTTCGGAGTTGTGATGGTAATCTGACCGCCCGAGAAGTTCATGCAATGACCGGAAAGATTTATCTTGTCGGCTTGGATTGTTGCATTGGATACAATATTCCCAACTTCGTCTCTATTAATGAATGTTTTTATCTCAGACTGAACCACCGCCCCGGTTACACTCCTGTAATAGGAGAAGATTGAAGCATAGTTTGATTCCGTCACAAGTCCTGATTTGCTGATGTTGGTAATATTACCACTTGAATCAAAAGAAACCTTACCTGCTAATGCTGAAATACTTTTATTCGTTGCTTGGATTTCTGTAGCGGCATACGATTTCGCAGCAGCTGCCGCATCATTTGCAGCTTTTGCATTATTCACTGCTGTATTTGCGGTACTCTGTGCATTACTAGCTGCTTGAGCGGCATTGCTTGCCGTTCTCTGCGCAGTATCTCCTGCATTCTTAGCATTGGCAATCGCCTTCTCAACAGCGGAACCTCCGCTGCTCAGCACTATGTTGTCAGCTGATATCTTGGCATTGGAAATCATGTTTCCAGCTGCATCCTTCGTAATGAAAGAACTGATTTCACTTTTTACGACACCGCCTTTGTTGGTGAATGCTGTTGCGAAGAGCCCAGCAAATTCTGTTGTCAATACTGCACCGGCAGATGATTTCAGCTTACCTTTCGCATCGAATCCTCCGGCAGCTACACTCCATCCATAGCTATTTTGCTTAACGGTCGTAATGGTAGAGGAGTAATCACTTCTTATACCGCTGCCAACACCATCTGCATAACTTTTAGCAGATGCAAGATTACTGCTGATACTCTTATTGAGCGTATCTACGTTTGCCTGCAGCTGCTCTTGTGTAGCAGCCTTGCCCACTGTCAGGGTGATGGATTCAATATCCTGCTGAATCTGTGTAATACTGGACGTATTCGCATTCACCATTTCCACAGTACTGGTAATTCTGCCAGATAGCTGCTCGATGCTAGATGATACTGTAGTGTTGTTGGCGTAGTCTTGACTACCTACCCACAGCCTGATACCCTCCGCAGTCTGACTGATGGATGAAGAATACTCGCTTGTAACGGTATCGTACTGATCTTTCAGCTTCTTGTCAACCGATGATGTGATGCTGCTCGATGTCTGTAAAATCAGCGATGAGGTATCTTCGCGATTCTTCTTATCCGTCTTATCTACATACTGCCTGATTTCGCCCTTTTCTGCATCAAGTTCAAATCCCAGCTTGGTAGTCTTGCCATTCACCTTATTGATATTCTCACCCAGCAGCTTGATATTCTCTGCGGTCTGCACAATCTGAGTGCTCACAGTCTTGCTGAACTCGCTGAGAGGCTCATCGGTGATGGTAACTAGGGCGATGTTGCAATCGCCAGAATATCTGATGATGAAATCGCCAGTACCGTTCCATTTACCTTCCATCCTTACCGTCTGCCATTCGCCCGAATAGGCGATGTCTTCAGTCTTGACTTCCAGCTCGTTCAACTTGTCTTCCACAGCCTTGCAGCCCTCGAAGCCATAGGTAAGCTGACCGGCGGTCTTGGCATAGAGGCGTACATTTACGTAGAGTTTATCCTGTACATCTATCGTTGATGCCTCCGTCTGAGACAATCCTGCATCATTCTTCTCACCACTGCCCCTCACATATTCTTTGTGAGTACCAGGCTGTTTAATGATGGCATTCTTCTGTCTGAGACCGCAGTTCTGTATGCGAAGCATCTGTCTGCCGTCGTTCTGCTCCAGCGTAACCTTCTTGTTACCGCTGGTTGTAAGCGTAGAGTTTACCAAAAATGGCATACCATTGGCATCTACCCACAACATAGTCTCCTCGTCTGCATCAATCTCCCAGCCATTAATGATGGTGTTATCTGCATCTGTCACCTGCTCCAGGAATTGCCCATTCTCAAGATAGTTTTTGCCATTGGTCAGCTCATAGCTGGTCTTGGCAAATCGACTTGAAAACATATTCTCAAGAACCTGGAACTTGGTATCCACGCTCTCGCCAGTCCTGCGCAGAATCAGGTCGCCTACTGCATAGAGGTTATTCAGATATTCCCCGAATCCCTGCAGTCTGCCGAACCATGGATGCACGATGCCTTCCAGGTTACCTAGTCTGCCCTTCAACGCTCCTTCTGGGTCTGTTTTCAAGCCATAGACTACATCCATATGAGGCGAAGCTGTACCTACAGTTATAATCTGCATGATACCCTTGCGGTCTGTGTCGCTGAGGTTATCCACTCGCACGAATGTGTCCTTCTTCCTGATGAGAGCTTCAGGAGTTGCTCCCGCTATCGAAGAGGTGAAGTTGGCGAATTTCACCCAGTCCAAACGCTTGTCACCATCTTCGAGGCTTCCGCAGCCTGCATCCGTAACGAGCAGCTCGTAGTTCTTGGTTACATAGTAGTCGTTACTGCTATTGGGCATACCATTGAACTGCTGAACCATAATGATGTCATCCCGACGAAATGGATTATAGAGCTTGCCGTCCTGCGTATCGAGATATACCTTGCCCGATTCCTTGTCATAGTGATCCACCTCCATCATGCCCGCGAAGACTCGGTTGTCATTTTCTCCGAGCAGCTGTGAGATAATCATTTCATAGACACGTAATGAACCACGTACGATGACGTTATCAAATTCTCCCGTCCATTTATTCTCCAGCATTCCTGCTGCGTTGGTGATATGCTTGTTGTAGATTCCCCATCCTTTACCTGTGAGGAAGTCTGATACAAACTGCTTGCTGAAGAGGTTGCCGTCGAAGGTGGAATCACCTTTAACGTGAAGCTGCTTCACTGTAGTGAGTCCCCACGCCAACAGTTCATCTATACAGAGTTTATATTTACCCGTCTCATCCTTTCTGACAATAATGAACCCTTTTCCCTCGTCAGTATTCGCATTTTCCGATGCTATGGAATGGGCGATGATGTTACCATCAGCATCAAACCTGAAATTATTCTCCAATGCCAGTGAGTGGGCGTGGATGTTTCCTGAACGGTCGAAGGAGAAGTCCTTGCCTATCTTGATGCCTTTCAGAAAGGTGATGAGTCCACGTGCCGTGTCGTCATGGATAGCAGAGAGCTTGTCTTCGTCTGCATTGGCAGCATAATCCAGCAAGGACAGAAAAGCATTACCGATACGTGTAGCCGTATTGGCATGCTTGATTCTCTCGTCGCGTATCGCTTCGAAAGCTTCTCTGAGGTTGTTGATATCGAATTTTTCTGCCATTGTTTTTATTTTTGAGCAAAAATACAAAGATATTTCCCAATATAAAAATACATCATATCTTGCCGAACATCTGCTTGAAGAGGTCTGCCATCAGGCCCTGGTATTCCTCGCCATAGAAATAGCCCTCCATATCGTTCAGCTTCATGATGGATGCATAATACTTCCGGTTGAACCATGGACGCCTCTGTCTGGGTTCGCCCAGATGATGCTGCGCACGGTATTTCGGATCCAGGAACGGGAGATCTCCAGGATTGCCATGGTAATAACCGTTGCCCGTTCCCGCTTCCTGATACAGACCGTAGAGCAGGAACTTGTGGGCTATGATTCTTGATGATCCGCCAAACGAAGTAGCCTGCACGCTGTTGAAGAGAGCACCCGTATGGCGGATGCGGTAGTGCATGATTTTCTCCTTCCAGATCTTCACCATCTCTTCTGCCCATCCACGCTCATAGGCCTGGATGTCTTCCTGAGATACGGGAGTCTTGATGTTATTCGTTCCATTCTTCATTGTCATATACCAGGTCTAATGGCTCGCTCACGTCGATGTGAAATTCCACGCCAGTGAGTCCGTTGATGAAATATGCACCTATCTCCCGGTTGTCCACCTGGTCGCTCAGCAGATAGGTAAAGTCGCTTTCCCACTTCATCTTGTCGATGATGATACGGCTCAGAAACTGCCGGAAGATTTTTCTGCAGGTGTTCAGCTTCTCCTGGCGGTCGTTCATGTCGTTGAACTTGTATCGCATCAGGATCCACACCGTATAGGTGACAACCTTGCGGAAACTGCCGTCGCCGTTGATGGCCACGTTGCCGTCGTTGGTGTCATCTATGACGATGAAATTTCTGCTCTTCGACATATTGGCCAGCATTCCCTCGAAAGCCTGTGGTGTAGAGCATGTGGTAGGAATGAAACCCAGCTCGCAGCATAGCTTGTTGCGCTTTGCCAGGTCTCTGAAGTAAGAGAATGCATCGAAGCCCACCTGTACCGATGGGGTATTGATTTCTGTCTTGATCATGATTTATTCAGTTTCTTGTTTAACTCCTCTGCCTCGCGTGCCTTGGCATCCAGCTCGGTGAGTGCCCGCCACACATTGGCTTTTCTGATTGTCTCCTCCTTGGTGATATCCCCGCCCGTGAGTGCCCGGATCTGTGCATTCATCGATGCCTCCATGTCAGTTTCTCCTTCGCCTCCTTCAGCTGCAGGCTTGAAGAGATGGGGAAACTTTGTGGAAAAGTTGTGCTTTATCCACATAAACCAGAGGAACACGCCCATCAGCTCATAGGTAGAGCACTTGATGTGCGCTGCCTGGTTGCCTTCATTGTCCAGATAGAGATATCGTGCCAGTTCCTTCAGCGGCTCATCGCTCGTCTTGTCCGACTGCAGATACTGCTGGAAGTAGTTGTCCGCACAGATGTAATACTCGAACGGATAGTCGTAGAGCTCCAGGTCTGCTGCCTTGTAGAGTCCGATGGAATCGAGCCTGTTTTCAGCCCCGGTATCTTCAAACACGAAGTCGAATGCCTCGCAGAAGCTCTGCACCTGCCACAGCTCCAGGAAGAACCTCACCTTCCCGCCCTTCTCCGTCTTGGTTTCGCAGAGCCAGCCGTCCTTCTTCTCGTTGAGCACCCTGATGCCGGCAAACCGGGCGAAAAGGTAGGTTCTTACGTGCCACTCCTCCCATCCCTGTGTGAGCAGGATGAGCACGTAGCGCAGCTGGTCCTGCGTCAGTTCACTCCAGGAGTGGGGAACGTGCAGGTTCAGTGTTCCGTCATCCTGCAAAGAAGAAGGTCGGGTCGTCAGCTTTGTTCTCATACGCTTGCATGTGATTGGCCTTGTAGGCCGGTGAATCCTTGTATTTTGGAAATTTATCGAGGTTCTCTTCTATGAAGTTGGCTGCTGCAGCATAGGCAAGATCCTTGTATCGAGGGTCGGCAGGAGTCTCTTCTGTAGAAATGTGAGCACCGATGAAATGGCACATTTTCACGATGGCGTGCCGATGGAATGGCTCATATTGTGCCTTGCGCTCTTCCTCAAGCAGCTGCTCGATGAGCGAGTCGGAGAATTGCTTGCGCAGCACCAGTTCTGCCATTCCTATTTCGTTCCGGTGGGCTGCCAGGTCGTCGAAGGTGACGAAACCCCGTACACTCGAGTAAGCCCTCAGCGTCAATGGCGACCAGAAGAAAGAGGCGATGTTGTTGCACGCCTGCACCGTCTCGCTCCAGCCTTCCACCGTGCGCAGGCGGTTCAGCACGCCATGCAGCTGCAGGTCCTGCTTGTAGGTCAGCTCCCTGAGCAGGGCATCCACCCTGGCTTGGGATGCTGGCGATATGTTTTCGTTGGAAACGATACCGAAACCGTTGTCGGTCATGATGAGATCGTTGGAACGGAGGCGCAGGATAAAGGTCTTCAGAATGACATAGGAACGCACATTCCCCAATATCGGACTGTCCTCCATACAGGCTGCATCTTCGAAGTCTGAACCGATAACCGTAGCCACCAGGTCGAAATATACGTTCTCCAGCGCAGGCTGCATCTTCGTGAAGACATCTTCAGAAGCAGCCCCCACGAATGGAAGGAGCTGCTCAAACTGTTCTGCGGTAATATTAATCATCTGTCTTTGAATTTGGATTGTTAGACACTTTCTTGGCATCCTTGTTCTCATCAAGGGTGGTGAGCATGATGAGCGGCACATCCGGATAAACCTTCTCCTCCCAGTGGTTGAAGTAGATGATCACCCAGTGAACCGTCTCCATCAGGTCGTGGAATGCCTTCTCTATGCTCTGCTTCAGCGTGAAGAGCTCGCGCTTGTCGGAACCCGAATTGTTGCTCTGGCTCTTGCCGGGAGTGGCGCCCACCAGGTTAGGGTGGATGTTGTCGGCATAGCACTGCATGTTGTTGCTCTCGGCGATATCATCGCTGTAGTCGCCTCCGTCCTTCGAGGTATCGATGCGGGTGATGCGCACCATCTTCACCTCCTTGCCGTCGGGCGTGGTATAGTAGCCCGCTATCCAGAGCTTGCCGCTGTTCTCTATTCCCGAGATGAAGTCGCGTATCTTCTCCTTTTCGGCAAGCTTGCGCTTCTTCTGTTCCTCCGTACTCGTGATGTGCTCCTCCTTGAAGATGCCGCGCCAGTAGTCGTTGTGTATCTCTACCAGGTAGGGGATGGTGGCGTGGTTCTTCAGCTTCGCCATCTTGCCGATGGCGATGAGACGGGAGATGTCATACCATTTGTCCCTGAAGATGGCGGAGTAGTAGGGCACGGGATAGTACTGGCAGCCCGGGGTAGGGAAGCGGGTAACGATGGCGAAGACCCTGTCCTTGCATCCCGGTTGCCCCGACTGTCTTGCCTTCACCTTGCCGTTCTGCCCGTCCAGCCCCATGCGCTTCTGCAGGTCGCCCAGCGGATCCAGCTCGTCGAGCAGCGGCAGCACCTCTATGTTGGCTGGCACAGTGGCATTTCTCCAGTTGGCATAGAGCACATATTCCGAGCGTCCGTTCACGCTCTTGGTAAACCGGCAGTAGCACGCCTCCTTGTGTCTTACCGCCACAATCTTGTCGCCCTTCTTGTTGAGCACGATGGCAGATACGCAGAAGAAGAAATACTTCATGTCGGTAATCTGTTCCAGGAAGAAGCGGCTCATCGAGTTGTGCATCCTGAAGAGGTTCACTTCACGGTCCTTGCTCGGAAGCTTGGTCTCCACGTCGTTGTACTGGAAGCCCATGCCATAGCAGGTGAGCACGTTGAAGAGTTTGTTCTGAGCCATCACGCTGCTCCTGCCTATGTTGCTGATCAGCTCGTAGGGCAGCTGGTTCTCGTAGCCGAAGGGTACATAGGTATATTCCTTTCCCCCGACTTCCACGCTGACGAGAGGCGTGGTACCATCATCATCGAAGACTGTGGACGACTCCGTGAAACCGCTCGTGGGCGATGATGTCTGATAATCCATCACCTCGCCCATGGTGGCATAGGTGATGTCTATGTTGTTGCTGTTGTTGTTGCTTGCCATAATTATTATAAGTATATTGGATGGTCATTGTATCTGAAGATGAAGATATCCCTCACCTTGCGTATCTGGTGATTCACCGGATTGTAGAGGTTGTGGGTTCCCTGCTGCCAGGAACTGCTCTTCACCAACCAGCCCCGGTACTGGATGATGGAGCCGTCGGCTGCCTTCCAGCAGTCCAGGTCCACGGGCGTGCGGTCGATGCGGGAAATATCCAGCGCACGCCTCAGTTCATTGATGTGAATGGCTCTGGGTGTCTTTTCTTTCATATCTGCGACAAAATTATAAGGGTGAAACTTCTAGTTGAACGTATCATCGAATGAGTCATCAAAGATTCTGCCTCCCGTGTTCTCCACATCCCTGAAGATTACGTTCTGCACTCTCTGGGCATACTGATACGTAAAGGTGAACTCTGCCATGTCGTCTTCCTCGTTGGTCCGTTCGCTCTTCGAGTCGGTGAAGGTGATTTCCTTGTCCTTGGTATAATCCCTGAAAAGATAGATCTCATCGCTTCTGAGCAGGTCTTCGGCAAAGTGTGCCATGGATGGCGGAATGATGCCGGTGTCGCCCTCGAAGGAGCGGGTCTCCTTCACGGCATAGTTGATTTTCCTGCCGGAGATTACCGCCTGCTTGCGCTCGAAGGTTGGGGCAATCTTCTTCTTGCCCAGACAGTAGAAAATCTCCTGGCATCCGAACGAGTTGGTAAAGAGCAGCACCGGGTCTGCCACTGCCCGGGTATGGTCTATCTGATACTCCTGCACTCGCCTGCCCACGGTCACGGTATAGGCGAAGAGGCTGCCCTTGGCTTCATCGTAGTATCTGTCGGGCGAAACATCAAAGGTGGTGATGCCGTTCACGGTATGGGTAGGGGTGGCAGATGCATCGATGGTTGCGGTGCTTATGCTGCCCGACTCCCTGTTGTAGTAGCTGGCAACCACCTCCGGCGTGGTACTCTCCTCGCCTGCTGCATGCAGGTATTCCCGATGGCCCAGCTGTGTAAGCTTGGTGCCGTCGAGCAGGGTGAGGAAGAATGTATCCAGGAATGCCTGGCAGCTCATGTTCACGTCAACGGTGGCATAATATACGCTGAACTCCTTGCTCCAGGTATCTACATTCTTGTCTCCCGTATGTTCCGTGATGCTGATCTTGCAGGTGGCAGCCACGGTTCTTCTGGCTGCATCGGCTATGAGGGTACCGAGGTCGTAGATGGTGATGTTGCCCGATACAGGGTAGTAGGTCTCGCTGAGCAGTTCTTCACCGTCGCACGAGATGGTGACGGTGGCATTCTCGCCGCCTATCTTGAACGAGAAGGTGTCGAGGGCGCTGGTAAATACCGGCGAGATGGGTTGATGGATAACTGTAATCATATCTTTGTTTCATTAAACTTGTGCAAAGATAGGATAGGGAGGGTGAATATAAAAATACCCAGCCACCTCACGGTGACCGGGTACTGCTTATCTTATGAAGCATAGGCTACGCTTAGCCTTACCAGTGTTTATTTAAAATGAAAAGCAAAAGCTTGATTTTTTCTAGAAGGGATGGTCGTACTGCAGATGCCAGGCGAGCGTTCCGCCTTCTATCTTAACCATCTTGAAACCTCGCTCCACCATATATTCGGTGATGGTGGAGACGGGAGCGATAACCATATCCTTGATGTCGTTCTGTATCTCCTTCGAGGTCTTGAAGTCAACCTCGTTGTTGTCTTCCGGATCATACGGCTGGTAGTCTATCAGATACTGGTCCAGAGCCATGCGGGTATAGTTCTCCTTGGTTTCCTTCTCCTCTACGGCTGGCTCCGGGGAATTGCCATTAGGCGAGAATCCCACGATACGTTTGCGTTCTTTCATTATGCCACACCTCCTTTCGCCTTCAGTGCTTGGTTGATGGTCTTGAAGAGGTTCTCCATGCGCTTGAATGCATTGAGCATCAGGAGAACCTGTCCGGCACCGCCGAAATCATCCACGGCATTGGTTATTACCTCGTTTGAGATAAACTTGTCTTGAGCAAACTCAAGAGTCTCGATGAAGTTGTCCAGCTGGACAACGTTCATCATATCTACTAGCGCATTCCAGACGTCTGCTGTCATGTGCAGGTTGGTTGAATTATTTTCGTTCATGCCTAATCTTTGTTTATGGTTTTCAACTTGGCCAAAGTCATATTGAGTTGCTTAGCTCCATATGGAAGAGCATAGTAGCGATGATCATACCATCGGATAATAGTCTGTTTGTGTGGCGCATCATCGATGTAAACAACTGATGCGACAACTTTGTTGTCTCTCTGAAATTTGAGTTCCACCTTATGGGCGTTCATCTGCTTGCCTTCAGTAATGAAGAAATTGATGTTGAAGATATCCTTGATATTCAGCTTTGCTGTGCGTCTTCTGCGGTTTCTACTTTTCTTCATCGCTCATTCCTCCTTTCTTGTCTCTTGTCCAACCTGCGTGCCGACGCTCTCAATTTTATCCGGTGATGGCACTTTATTGCCCTCAACCTGGGCAATATCTTGCCATGGTGATGCACTAACCGCTACGTCCTGAGTCTTCTTATTATTCTCTTCCATAACTACATCACCTCCCCTCCGAAAAGATAACCACCAACTATCATCACGCACACGAAGCTGACTATGCCAACTATGGTCTTCACTACCTCGCCATACGTAACCGTCTCCTCGCAAAGGTAAGAGAAGGGTTCGCTCTTGGTAGTCATGAGACGCTTAGCCTCACGCTTGATTGCACACTTGAGGGTATGGATGCCCTCGTTGACGTTGATGCCTACAGGTCTCACCTGCGCATCATTAAATAAAATAGAATTCTGCATATTGCATCATCTGTTAAGCATAAGCAGCGCACTTGTTTCTGATAACAGAAAAGGGTGGCGGCTGCATTCCCCGTTGCTTAACAGATGATGACTTATCCGAGAGGACTAATCAAAAATCTACGGTTCATGCAGCCGCCATATAGGTACACCTTTTTCCCGTTGCCGGGAAAATGATACTCTTGGGCATAAAAAAAGCCTGCGGCTGAGAAGCCATAGGCGAAACGGTCGCCCTGCCGGATAGTTTACTATCATCTGTTAAGCGTTGGCAAAGGTAAGAAGAAAATCCGGAACCGCCAAAAAAAAAGCGAGAAATTTTGAAATAAATGACTTTTTTATGTTTTAGAGCATAAAACAAGGGGTTGAGGAACGAAAAGGAAAGAAAAGGAATCAAACGGAATGATTTTGCGGAATCATTCGGAATCATAACCGGAAATGACCGGAAAAACGACCGAAAACGACCGAAAACGACCGGAAATGACCGGAAACGACCGCAGGATCTCCCTTCGGTTCTGCCACTTCGAGGAATGGATTCCTCGGAAATTCCCCGATTTTCCCCGCATTTTCCTCGATTTTCCGTACAAATTCCTCGATATCTCAATAAAATTCCTTATATTTGCATCGTTTTTCATTTTTAATAGAATAATATATAAGGTATGGAAGAAAAAGATCTCGCTTTGAATATAGCCCTGATGCTGGTCAACATAATATGTGCCATTGTTTCCGTGGCATGTATGGTTACGGTTTTACTGCGTTAACAACAGTAAGGGCTATTGTTATAATCATGGACACGATGGTAATGAAGGTACAAACTAGGTTGATGTATAGCTTGTACTCATTGAGTCTGTCCATTAAGTCTTGATGCTTTAGGTATTGCGATAAACCCATTTTTGCGGCTTTGCATCCTTTGTTGGTAAGCTGCATTCGCCATCCGATGTTTCCTGTATATGTGATGAGTTCATCTTCTTCGAGCATATAGAGAACATCGTTTTCAAGTGTCCAGTCATTTGCCATATTATCCGCAAATCCCATAATAGCGTCTTTAGGCATAGAAGTTTCATTGTTCATCAGTTTTTCAATGATGGCTTCTGCCAGTTTTATCTGTCTTTTTGAATATATCATAACAGTTAGTTTGCTAAATGTCCCCGGCACGGAATCGTGCCGGGGACTGAGTTGAGTTATTGAACATGTTAGCTATGCTAACTGCAATGCGCTGATGCGATTGCTTATTTCCTTGACCGCCTGGTTAAAGATGCCTTTCTGCTCCTGGTTGAGCGTATAGACCTTTCCACGTACCTGATATCCGTTGAGACGCTGCAAAAGCCATGATGCACTCTTGTTGAAATAGGTCTTAGCGATGTAAGAGATAGGAAGCAGTTTGTAATCCTCTGCATCTATCTGGCTGCGGAGAGCTTTCACTTCGCCCTCCAGGCGAGTTACATTTTCCTCCAGGAATGGTTTTGCCACTTCAGCCACAGCATCCTTATCCATAGTTTCCAGCTTAGCGATAATTTCATTTTTTCGCTCCTCGCTCATTGCATCGGTATTACCTGCAAGAGACTTGTATTCATCCAATAGGGTTCTAATATCTTCCATATCAATATATATTTTGTAATCCCCTCCCGAAGGAGGGGAAGTTGAATTTTACTTTCTTTTCTTCATCAGTCTTGAAAGGTCGTCCAAGAGATAATCAAGTCTCTTTTCTATTTCCTTCTGCGAAAGACCAGTGAATTTCACGATTCGGAGAAAGTCTTCGATTTCCTTTTTCTTTCTCTCGATTTCCTTTTCTAAATCTTCTTGCATAGCTTAAAAATTTAATTGATTAAACATGTTCCTTAACTCGATTGCAAAGGTACATAATAATTTTGATATACGCAAATATTGCATAATAAAAATGTTATGCTTAGTTCGATTTTAACATTTGGATACAAAAAAATACCCCCGGTGCGGAAAGCACCGAGGGCTATGTTTATTCTTTATCGTCTGTTGTATCTTTCTTTGGGAATATTGGTGGTATTTTGTTGAGTACAAAAACTACCGCCAGGCTGATTACCGTTGTCACACCGATAGCTATTGCAGCATTGTCATGACCATTCATTGCTAAAATATAAGCAATGTATCCAAAGAAGATGATGAGAATGGTACCCAGGATTTGTCCTAATGTAGCCTGATTGAATTTTCTATTCACGATTCTCTTCTCCATATCGATGCGATGATCTACCTGCTTCTCGGTCATCGTCATGATGCGGTCGGTTGCTCCTGGCAATGTCTTTTCGTAAGCTTCAAAATGCTCCGGTGGAGGAAGAGGACCGCTAAAGGTTCGCTCTTCTTCAATAGACATCATCGTTGCCAGGATGGCATTTCGCTTGTCTTCTGGCAGTTCCTGCAGGATGTCATTAACGTTTGCCGGTATGGCATCCTCAATCTCTGCGATTTCTTTGTTGTCTTCTTTATCTTGCTGCATAAAGTTGTCGTCTATTAGCGTTTAAAACTTTCCTCATATCAGAACCTACTGCTTCCCAGTCTTTCCTCAAGTCAGACACATTGTTGCCTTTCAAGTAATCGTTGAACAGGCTGTTGTCGCCACCGAGGCTTCCTAAACTACGCAAGCCTTCTGCTAAAGGGTGGCGAGCGATGCTCGTAGAGCTAACAGCTCTACGTCTTGTAATTCTTAATGCTCTCATTACTTGCGTTGTTGTTTTATTATTGATGTTTATTTTCTGTCGCTGCAAAAATACATCTTTTTTCTGATACTGCCAAATATTTATTGCAATTTTAACTATAAACTTTGCTATAAAGTTTGTTATAAAGATTAGAACACGCTAATTTCTGATAACTGAAAATGCGCAAATTTTAACTAAAATATACAATACAGTGAGATGAGGAATTTGCGCTATGAAAAAACGATGTTTTGCGGTCTTTGGAACGGAAAACATACCTTAGACCGATGAAATCGCAACATTTGGCAGGCTTCGACCTCGAAGTTGAAGATGCCGAATGTGTCGTTTTACGACAGGTTTTCCACACCCAAAGGTTGGAAAACCTCGATTTTATCGGGGTTTTAGGGATTCAAAGGGAAAATAATTCCCCTTTGTCGCCGAAAGGACCCCCCACTGCCCTACGCCCGAGGGCGCTTCCTGCCTCCTTGAGACGGGCGGAATATGTAAACGACCGTTAAAGAATTTGTAAGAAGGTAAAAGGAAAAGAAAAGGGAGCACGCTTCGCAGCGCACTCCCCCTCAACGGCGGTCGGGCAAGAATGCCACCACCAGATTTACATTAGAACAATTTTTATGAGAGCTTATCTGTTACAGCATAGAGCCTGTAGCGATGTACCCATCAGACTGCGGGAACTTCTCTATACCAATCATCAGCGTATCGAAGGCATCAGAACCGTCGGTGCGGGCCTCCAGCTTATCCTCTTCAGTCTCTGCCAGCTTCTCTCCACGTTTATCCTTCTTGCCATTATATACTCCGGCAAGACGGATAGAGATGAGCAGGTCTTCATTGTTCTCGCTATTGATCATTATCCTGTGCTCAGCTCTTCCCACAAACATACGGTTGAGGAGCAGCATCTTTTCGAGATGTCCCATTGGGTTGCCCAGATACACATCGTTCACATACCAGCCATGGTCTGTGAGGTAGTTGGTGATGAAGGTATGGAAGTCATCATTCATCAGGGCATAGTTGTTGCCCACGAAGGTGGAGTCGTAGTAGAAGTTCACCTCCTTGCAGCGGTGATACTCGTAATACTTCATGAACTTATCGAGCAGGGCAGGCAGCTTCTCCTCATACTTCACGAAGATACTCTTCAGACAGCGGGCTTCACCCCGCAGGTTGTCCTGCCCCACGGCTATCCAGTTGATCAGGGCGTTGGCATCGAAGGCGATGCACAGCGGGCGGTCGGGATCCACGTCATCATCCATGCGTGAATCCACATGCTGAAGCTTGTCGATGTCATACTCCAGTCCATCCAGATAGGCGAGGTTGGGCGCCGTATATAGGTTTACATCCCGGAGGTTGGAGTAGAAACCGTCGAGCGAGATGGAAGGGCGCTTGCACATGATGGAGGTCTGGAAGGTGAGGGCAGGCAGATCTCGCTTCATCTGTTTGATGAAATCCATACCCAGCACCTCGATGTTATATACTGAAGAGTACTCTTTATAGAAGAGAGCCTTGGAGCGCAGCTGTGCCAGGTGCAGCCCTATCTCCTTGAGTCTGCGCTTGGCATAGAGGCTGATGTGCCCTGAGGTCTTGATACGGTTGCGGATATCATATTCCTCCACTACGAGCGATGAGATGACATCGATGAGCTGCTGGTCGCAGTCCTTCTTATAGTTGAGGAACCAGGAACCCTTCTTGGTTACGGGCATATCCGAGGTGATGAGCATGCCGTGATGGTAGTAGTGGCGCCCGAAAAGATTCACGTTACCACGGTTGGCAGGGAAGGTTTCATCCTTCAGCTGCTCGAAGTTGATGAACTTCGCCTCGTCGATATCCAGGTAATCGAGCGAGAGGGAGTTGGAGGTTCCCTTTCGGTCCTGCGAGATGATGGTACCGATGGACCCGTTATAGAAAGAGATGGTGTTCTCCCAGTTGGAAGGCGGGATTACCGGTTCCGGCCATCCCAGCTTCTTGGGTGGCTTGATGCCGATGAGATAATGCTTGCCCCGGTGGAATCCCCATCGCTCCCAGTGCTGGAGCATGGAAGGAAGGGTATTGGTAAGGCATCGCTTGGTATTGGCAGAGACGAAACCGCCATCGCTGCCAGGCATGCGCTGCATGTTGCGCAGGTTGAAGGTGGCATGCAGGATGCTCTTGCCGATACCACGACCGCCCACGACCACAGAGTCGCGGGCATTGATGAGGTTTACTTCCTGCTGTGCCGGATTGAAATATTGCTCTATCATAATGAATTCTCCTCTTCCTTGACTTCTTCTGTTGGTGTATATTCCAGGAGCTGCTCGTCATAATCCTCGCTCTCGATCCTGATGAGATCCATGGAGTTGTCGGTGTATTTCCTGATGAGCTTCTTGATGGTACCCATCACGTTCGGTATGCGCTTCAGTCCGAGATGGCGAGGGTCGGTAGTAGGTATGAATACCTGAGGCTGGATCATGTCGTAGCCGTTATCCACAGGGTCTTCCTTGTCGAGCAGGTGGTATTTGCCGTATGCGGCAGCTGCTGCAGCCATGGCTCTGGCATCGCCCATATTGTCTGCCTTCTCATAGGTGCGCTGAATCATCTGGTCGAAGCGGTACCGGGCAAAGTCCTTGGATACCTTCTGCAGGTTGCCCAGTATGAGCTTGATGAGGTGCAGGTCATTGTAAGCCATCATGCGCTGCACCTTGTAGTCCTGCATATCCTTGAAGACAAGTTCCTGGTCTGTCTTGCGTGGATTGATGAGCCACCAGGCATAAAGAGCCCGGATGCGCAGAATGCGGTCACGCACGGGTGCGGGAACATTCTGTGCATCCATCTCTTCGGGTGTGCGGTCCATCAGGTCGATGATGGCATCGATGTTGGCTGGTTCTCTCATATCTTGATCTCCTCTATCATTTTATTCAGATATTCATGTGTGCGCTGTACGGCTTGAGGTGAGCCGGCTGCAGCCAGCTCCAGCTCATTCCTGCGAATCTGCTGCCTGACTTTTGCCATGCCCAGATAATAGACGCGCCGGAGCTCTGATGCAGGGTCGAGAATCTCTTCACGCAGAACATCCTCCTTAATATCCAAAAGGACGGACATCTCCGAGATCGGAGTCAGGTTCTCTGCCAGCTCTTGCACTTTGTTGAGTAACTCCTGAGTAATTTCCATTGATTCTTAAGCTTTGATTGTCACAATGACTGGTATATCCATTGAACAGGTCGGCAAAGACCTGTGGTTCCGTGGTGATGATGGTACTCTCGTCACGGCTGCCGTATGTCTGGTTTTGGGACGTGACGACCGAAACAACATGCTGATCATTCCGGAAAAGCGTCACCTTGGAATGGTTCTCGCCCAGATAGACATCATCGAAGCATGCCGACATAAGCCGCCACAGGTGTACGGTCTTCTTGCTCGCCTTCACATCCAGCAGCATCTTTGCCGACGAGATGCTGCCCGAATCCCGCATCAGGCGGAAACCTCTGAGGAACTCCTCGGAGGTGGAGTAGGAAGACACCCACACATCAGCAGGACCAATCTGTGAAAGGATCCACTTGATGAGTCCGAGTGTGTGCAGGTGCCGTCCGAAGTATGCCTGTGTCTTCACCTCATCGATGGGCTTGAGTATATCGGCAACTTTAACCCTGGCTGGCATTTTCGGCGAGTCTGGCTTTAGCTACCCGGTCACGGTCGGCGCGTGTCACCTGGTATGAGTCGTAGGTGAGCATATCGGCACGATACTTCTTGTCGAGATCCGAAAGAATCTTCAGATGCTCGTATCGGTCGCATGGTTCCTTGTCTTCCATCGCCTTGAGCGTCTCGAAGGTAGATTTGATTTCCTTGTATCGCTTGGCGTTGATATCCCAGAGGTCGGCTACTTCCTTGGGCAGGAAATCGTGATCCTTGCGCTTGCCCTTACGGACAACAGCCACTCCATCGCTATCCGAGGACGGGAGTTCTGTATCATCGGTAGAGGCATTTTCCTCGATGGAATCGCTGTTTTTCTCCGATTTTCCCTGATTTTCTCCGTTATTCTCTGATATTCTCTCATGTTCTCCGATTTTCTCCGCTTCTCCTTCGGCAATGATAGCCTGGGCTTCAGGAATCACGATATCGTTCATCTTCCTGACCTCCTCGATGGTCATATTGTCGAGACGGATCTTGAGGAACTTATTCAGTTCATACTCTATGTTGGTGCGGTATGCCTGGGGCTGTCGGGTTGCTCGGACATGATAGAACCGGTTTCGGTTGAGACGGAAGAGCATATCTGCTCCCTTGATGATTTCTGCATCCGATTCGTGCTTGGAGTTGAGCCACTCCTGCATCTGTCTGGTAAATTGATGATCCATATTCAATTATATAATAAGGTGAAAACAAACAAAGGCGGCTCAGGCACGAAGCGAGAGCCACCTAAGCAAATCAGTATGTGTAGTTATGTAAATTTGGGCAAATCTTACGCGTGACCGGTTGCTTCCCAAGCAGAGCCATCGCTGCCCTTGATATCACCTTCATCTGTCTCAAGCTTGCCATCATAGTATGGAGCAGGGCAGAAATCGGTGGCCTCTACGCTGAGAGTTGAGGTTTTTGAGTCGGTAGCTCCGGCGCCGCTGTTCTGGGCAAATGTGGTCTTCACCGGGAACATCTCGTTACCGAGAATGCGGAAGCGGCCATTAGGATCCTGCTGGGCATAGACCAGTTCGTCATTGATCGCCATACGGCCGAACCCGGTAATATCGGCATCAGTGCCGCCGATGATATACTCTGCCTTGTTGAGGAAGGTAGCTGATGGAGCTTCGCCCTGAGTCTCCGTGGTGATGGAAGACTTGAGTGCTACGAGGTCAACTGCGTGCCACTTGGCATCTGCGGCAAGAGTGAAGTCACCCTTATAGGTGGCGAGTTCCTCCAGTCCCTTGGTGGTATCGCCAGGATCTGGAAGCTTTGGCCATGCAAGAATCTGCGAAAGCGGGATGGCCAGGAACTTCGGCTTAATGCCGGGACGAATAATCGTACCCGGACATTTGCGCACTGATTTATATAAATCTTTGTTAGTACATGCCATATTTTAATCTCCTATATTATATATGGTGAAACATTAGACGTTTCCGTCAGCGGTACCGTCCTTGCCACTCTGTTTGCCACCAGTCTGGCTGGCAGATGATGTGGCTGCCTTCTGGATGAGTGGCTTGGTACCATCATCGGTGATGAACAGGGCGCGCTCCTTGTTGATGCTCTCAAACTGGGCTCCGAAGAACTTGGTAGCGATAAAGTCGAGTTTCCATGGATTGTACTTCTCCACGCTAACCTTCTCGGCATCGTTGTTGTTAAGCTCGTTGACACCTACAAGCATATTGTTCTTGGTGGTAAGCTCGAAGAAAGGAGCGTCCTTCTTGTTGGAGAGGGCGGCGAACTCTACGTTGCTGAAGCCTTCTACTGTGAGGTGGTTGTACTCCTTGTTGTAAGGAACAGAACCAAACTTCTTGAGATAGGCACGGTTGTAGAGGTTGACAAACGACTGAGGAACGTAAAGATAAACCTTATCCTCTGCCATCAGCTCCTCATCGGCAAACTCGCAGATGCCCTGTGCGAAATCTACGGCGTTGTCATCGTTGATGGTCTTGTTGTCGCCCAGGATATCTGCAACCTTGATGAGGTTTCCGAGGTCGTGAGAAAGCTTACCGGCTGCGAGTTCGGTCTTGGCAATGGTATCAAAACCATTGAAAAGGTCGATGGAACCTGTGCCTGTAGGGTTCCGTACTGCCTTGAACAGAACCTTGTCGAGGTTCTTGCCGAGCTTCAGGGCGAGGAGCTGAAGAACCTGCAGCGTGATAGGCACATTCTTCAGGGCATCGCCATTAGTGACGTTGGCGCCCCAGATGGTGGAATAAACTGAGTTAGGTGAGAACTTGATATCGACATTGCCAAAGAACACCTCCAGGGTACGAGGTGTCATCTTGACGTTGCCGTCAGCTACGCGGTTCTCATCGTATGGACCGAACTCAGCACCGCCTGTAAGTTCGCCTACGGTCTCTGATACACGGATGCCTGGGCGAAGAGTCATGTAGCTGAGTGACTTCTTCAGACCTCTGGTAGGCATGGTGATTAACTTATTACGGTAGATCTTTGCCGTCTTTTGCAGCTGTTCCTTTACGTCAACAGGTGCAATAAATTTATCATTCTCTGCCATATTATGCAAAATCAATTAAAACGTCCGATACTTGATCTGAGCAGAAGTCCTGAGCCTTGTTGTCATCTACGGCAGTGTGGGTTTCGCCACCCGGTTCTTTCTCCAGATCCTTTACTTTCTCTTCAAGGTCTTTGACCTTATCCTCCAGTTCCTTCTTCTCGTTCTTGACCTTATCGAGTTCCTCGTTCTTGGTCTTGATCGAGCTGGAGTCGGCAGCAATCTTATCCTCCAGTTTCTGCATCTGCTCCTGGGAGATGGTGCAGTCCTTGGCTGATTCCTCTGCCTCAATGCCCTCTACGTTGAGAACATTGTTGATGTGAGTCCATTTCTTAATCATATCTAAAACATTTTTGTGTGAGTTTTCCTTTCCGAAGATTCGTTCCAGGAAGCCCGGCTTCTTCTCATACCAGGAATTGACGACCTCTGGCAGTGCTGGAAGATTGTTGTACTTGATGAAGTTCTGTGTTGACTCCGTGATTTCAGCCGGCTTGCCATCCATCGACTCATCGACTAAACCGAGATCGATGCACTCATCCACGGTATGCCATTTGGCTTCAGACATCACCTTGATGATATCCTCGTGCTTCTTTCCCGAGCGATCGCAGTAAACATTGGCAATGATATTGTCTATCTTCTGCTGGTCTTCCTGCTGCTTCTGCAGCTGCTCGATGAGGGAACCGATTTCTTCCTCATTGAGGGCGCTCCATACAAACTGCTCCGTGGAACACTTATGAACCAGGAGCAAACTGTATTTGTTCATTCGGATCTTCTTGGCGCCCATCGCACAGATGGTGGCGGCAGATGCAGAGAAGCCCGCCTGAAAGTCAACCGTCACATCGCCATGGTCCTTGAACATCTGACAGATGGCGAGACCTGCGGAAACCGCACCGCCCGGCGAATCAATGGCTACATCGACGTGCTTGCCTTTGTTGTTATTAAGGATATCGCGGACCATAAACTTGGTCCACGACCCTATATAACCGGTGATAGATATTTGATATTTCATACAACTTAGCGAATTTGATTGCCGCAAAGTTATATAATAAGGAGAAGAAATAAAAAAACTTATTCTATGATTTGGAGCGGTCTGATGACGTCTGTCCAAGTCGCTGTATAGGTAATCAGGGAAGATTCCGTATGTGAACTTGGCAGGTTTTCGGTACGGGTGAGTACCGGATATGGTCGGCGGTCGCAGCCCATAAGGTAGCGGATGCCATCTGCCGTGGTGATTCTGAAGGCTAGAGGTCGGTAGTTCGGATTTATCTGCTCGCACGACTTGAAGGTGAGCTTGGAGGTGAAAATGCGGACTTTTGACTCTACTTTGTCGGAAATCTCACAACTTGACGGAACTTTGCATTGAATTGACCGGAAGTTAGCAGCCGACGGTACAATGCATCTCAGATCCATAGGGAAGACGACACTTTTGAGGTTTTCTGCCTCTGTCATCTCAATCTTGATGATGTTTTTGATGTATGCCATATTTCTAAGTTGTTTGGTTATTTCGAATATTTCTATTCTGTTCGGAGTTGTTCGCCGAAACGGAAAAAAATGTATTAATCTTTATTAAATCTTGTTGTAGAGTTTAAATTTACGCCCTTTTTTGCGTGCTGATCGCGCATTCTGTAGAAGCATTGGCGCACTGTATCCTCATAATCAATGCCAATGCCATGCTGCTCGCACCAGGCTGAAATGAGTGATGAAAGCTTGCATGAGCGGTCAGCGATGTCCTTCAGGGATGCCCAGAGGTCCATCTTGAAAAGGTCGGTGATCATCTCCTTCACGGCTCTTCTGGCACGTGGGCCCAGGTAGTTGTACTCACGTATTGGCTTCGCCTTGGATTCCGGAAGCGAGATGGCGATATACTCATTAGGGTGAATGAGCCATCGGCTCTGTTCGTACTCCTCATCTTTGAAGGTATTCGTCACGCTCTGGTGCAGTGAGGCGGCATCCGCCTTCTCCATCTCTTCCTGGCTCTCCTGTTCTACAGGCGACAGTTTAGCCTGAGGCGGTTTACTTGTGAACCGACGTATGACGGCAACCTCGTTGCCGATGATAGGGAAAATAATTGGATTTCCATAACTATGGTATGCCCATTGCCTGATATGAGCAGGCACCTTGATGTAAACTACTCTATTCATATGCCATTTTTCGGCAAAGATACAAATAAAAATTGATATAACTAATAATTATTGGTAAAAAACTAATATTTCTTAGTAAATTTGATGTGATGTAATTTCGTCCGAAAAGTTTGTATTTTTGTATCGTGTAACTACGGCTTTGTAACTTACTGATAATCAGTGTTATTCTTTTGATACATTTTTTCGATACAAAAAAGTGAGCCAAAACAAAGTTGTAACATAACCTATATGAGAAGGTGGGGCGCTGTTACAAAAACAGTTCGTTACAAACTTCAAAAACTTTGTAACTGAGATGTAACGCAACTTTGTAACGGCTCGGGTTTTGGTTAACTCGCTCTTTTTTAGTTATTTATATCCTTTCACCAACATTCTGTTACAGAGTTACAAAAGATTTGTATAATAAATAAGAAAGGGGAGTGGGGAAAACAGCGGTAGGCGGGGGAAAAGGGCTAAAATGAGCCTGTCGAGCAGGGCTGGCCATACCTGGTGAAGACGAAAAAGGGAGCGATGAACAGATGCTCATCACTCCCTCGTAACATGAGAAAAGAAATATAAAAATCAGCGAATTTCGCTTGAAAATTTTGCCGAAAATATTTGCATAATTCGGATATTTTTTGTACCTTTGCACTATAACTTGGGGCTATTTACCCTATTATATATGTAGGGGTTAGAAAGCTTCGTTACTATTAGTATCTATCTTGCTCCAGTCGATTGTCGATTGATAATCACCCTTTTTTGCTTGAGTTTCTTCTTTTGGAGAATCACTCTTCTTGCTTCTGAGATAAATCATCTCAACCGGGCTTCCATCAGGATGCGCTGGATCTCTTCTGATAATGCGATGCTGGCTGTTACAGAGGTCATCCGGGTTCAGGGCTTCAATGTATGGGCATAGCTCCACAAATGCCTTCAGCTTCTTGGTAAAGCTCTGTGTCGTTGCTTTGTTAAGGCCGGAGAACTGTTTGAAGTCTGTAAATGCCTTTTCTCTTACGACAAACTCGTCGAGTCTTCCACTCTCCTCAGAGAAATAAGAACTGGCCCAATCCTCGAAATTAACACCCATATCAGCCTTGAACTTGCGCTTTACGATATTCTCCATAGGTGGCAGGATCTTTACGGGTTCTCCCACGAGAGATATGTAGAAGCGGCAGCATTGCAGGAAGAAGTTGATGTCTGCGTTCCATTCGGCCTCAGAATAGGTCTTGGAAAACAGATCCTTGTCGAAATCATCTCTGATGCTTCTGGTCTCCTGGTAGTCATTATCCTCCGTGCGCTGATGATAATAGTCTGAGAACACCATATACAGCAATCTCGCCTCTGAAGACGGATCGAAATCTGCCGGCACATAATTAGTAGTGAAGGCAATTTTCGGGCTATCCTCGAAAGGTATAGTGAAGCTCTGGTTGTTCTTTGGGTTTACTGTCATATCTGAAGTAATATTATCATAGAAGAGTCCTGTGTTGAGATACCGGTCACAGTCATCGAGCAGCAGCATCTGGGTGTGCTGGGTTACCTGGTCGAAGACATGAGGGTTGTCCATCAGCTTCGGGTTTCTACCGGACAGCTTAACGGTCTTCATCAGCAAAGAGAGTGTCTTGAAGAAGAAACTCTTACCCGAACGGCCGTTGCATTCGTTGTCTTCACCGATTTTGTTGTCCATGGCCATAGGCGCCCATGCTCGTGAGGGAGACTTGTAATGATGAAGCATATATCCGAATGTGAATATCTTGTTGATGAGGTTCTGTTTCTGTTCGGCAATCTCGACATCGGTCAGGCCTTCACCTGCGATATCGAATAGGTGAGCCTTATGATATGCTTCTTTCTCATCAACGCTTCTCTCCTCGAAGTTGTATTCCAGTTCCTTGCGCCAGTAGGTGCGTGAGGCGTTGATCAGATAGCCAAAGAAGTGAGAACTCACGTTCTTGACCTCGATATCAAACTTCGGTCTGCCATCCTCATCGATGGTGCGCGTGATGGTGAACATATCATCGAGCTTCTTGAAGTTGTGATCGATGACGTTCTCCTGCCATACGTAGTTCTTGAGCGAGCTTCCTTCACGCTGATACTCAATCAGGCCATCCTTGGTTACCTCTATGCTGACACGAGGGAAGAAGAACAGCTGGGAGTGATTGGTGTAATTGGTGAAGTCAAGCGTTATTTCCTGGAGTGAATCGAGCGCAGCGCTGGAGAGCTTCGGGGTATTCAATACCAGGTTGAGAATATCTCGCTTTTCTGCTCTGTCGATGACCCATTGTCGGCAGAACTCACGGATATCTCTTGTGGTGATGAGCTTCACGATGTTACCGGTGATTCTTACATACTTCGTGATGGTGGAGTTCTCGTCGTGGAGCGTGTAGAAACCGTTAAGGCGAAGAAAATTGTAGAGGCACGCTGTATCGATATAGTGGTCCCAGGTGTTGGATTTCTTGTTTAGCTTGCTCACCCAGAAACGGGCAGGCATTGCCAGCGTCATCAGGTTGCGGAAGTCCTTGCGGGTGTTGCGGAGTTCCATCCAGTCGCGGAGATCTTTGCGGCCTTTTCCTCGGTTGTCGTGATAGGTGCGAAGCCACTGAGGAAGCCAGATGGTATGTATGTCAATGTAGCGCAGGGCAAGTTCCGTTCCCTTGGAGATGCCGGTCTCGTCGATGTCCGGTATATTATAGAGTACTTCCACATACTTCATGATTTCTCTGTATTCCTCCTCGCTGAGCTTATAGGTCTCAGAGTTGAACCATAGAGGGTGATAACCGAGAGACTTGCAGCAGAGGCTATCTCGTTCGCCGCTGCAGATGAATGCTTCAGGAAGTTTCTGTTCTTTATAGACCTTCGATTCATCGACGTTGGTCTTGTTGAATTCAGCCATCTCCTTGGCGTTGAACTCATGGTATGCTTTCTTGAGCTCAGCCAGACCATTGATGTACTTCTTAGGCTTGACACCATCAGGAGTATATGAGAATCTCCACTGTTTGCTGAAGTTGAGTGGTTCGTATATCTTGTAGAATTTTACTTCCGGTTTCTCTCCTTCAGCTGGAGAAACCAGACACTCACGCATGAAGATAGGGTAGTGCTCATTGCTGTATTTGATCTTGACCTTGCGGTCTTTGACATATCCAATCCATTTGGCTGAATGCCAGTTGAGGGCATCCACATGTTCCTGCTTCACGTTTGGACCAAGAACCTTCAGTTCATCTTCCGTGAATTTATCATTGAGTTCAAAGATGCGGGTACCATCTTTCTCATCGATGGTGGCATCACGTTCTGCAAAAGTAGGCTTGTTTACATCCTTCTTGAGCTCATCGGTAACGTTATACTCTGCTGCCAGGCGAAGGATGGCATCAGGGAAACGGTCGATATTCTTCTCCTTCATATAGAGATCGATAGGAGATTCTGCATTTCCTTCGCCTCCAAAGTCTGTTACTCTCCAGCATTCCTTGTACTTCTTCAGGGAACACGATGGGGTATTCTCCTTTCGGATGGCAAAGTGCTTCTTGAGCGTTCCTGTGCAGTATTTCTGCACGCATTCTTTGGCGTCCGGGTATAATGCGATGATTATGTCCAGTCCGTCATCGGTTGCCTGGTAAATCTGTTCTGCTTTGATCATATTTCTTTTCCTTTAAAAACTGCCTGCAAAGATAAATGTTTGCAGGCTCAAAACAAAATACTTGCTGCCGTTAGCCTTAATGCCTTAGGATATGTAGCTTTACGGCTTTGTTGACAGCATTTGGCTGAGATAGGTTGATTTCTGAGACAATGCGGCTTTCGAATTCCGCTTGTGTCTCGAATCTTTTACGTAGTGGGGGGGTAAGGAAATCTATGATTGTCTTATACCCTGATTCCAGTGTCATTATTGCTTTCATATTCGTTTATTTTTTCAGGTGTACATCCGAGTGGTTCAGAGCTATGCTCTATATATCTGCGAAATAGGGGGCAGTATCTTCCGTTGATACAGTTCACCCCTATTGGGCAGCTTAGACATTTACTTGGAGGCATCTACTTGTACGTTAAATCTATCGTCGTGGAGAAGTAGCTTGGTGTGGATGTATTCTGGTCGCTGCTCCTCTTCGTTCCATCTGATTTCCCGGAAGTCTCTACCGCCTACCTCACATTCGGAAGCATTCCCGGATTTATCCCATTCGACAATATGATCTTTCCCATCTTTGGTGGGAACTACACCTAATATACATTTGCCAAAACGGTCGTTTCTAACTTCATATATAGTAGCATCAGGGAATTTTTCCTTGATGGCATCCTCTATAGACATAGTTTTAACCTTTCTTTTCATTGTTTCTCATTCTATATTTAACAATTCCTTCTACAATTCCGTCTTCAGCGTCATCGTAGAAAAGATTAACCTCAGATTTGCCTTTATGGAAAGGTCCGTACGACATATCGACCGGAACGCTAGCGTCCTCGAAGTCCTTCTGGATGTACTTCAGCTGTTCGCTGTTGCACTTGATAGTCATCTTTCCCATTTACTTCTCCCATTTACCCTCGTTGATAACCTCATCGACCATCTCACGCTGGTATGGCAACCAGTTGTTCTTCTTGATCTTGTCGTAGATGCCTGATGCCGACATGCCGAATTTCAGCTGCAGAGCCAAAATGAACTTGTTGCGCTTGTTACGAGGAATCTCGTTGTACCAGTCGCGCAATGAATTTTTTTCATCACTTTTTTGCATATTTTCTTTCATATTTCAAATATTATTATTAACTTTGTTGCAAAGTTACTAATAAAAATTAGAAAATACTAATATCTTTTAGTAAAAATGCTAATAGATATTAGTTAAATATTATTAATTAAATTGTGTTGTTATGTATAACGGTCAGGTACTCAGAAAGTTAATAGCAGAAGCTGGTTTAACCAAGAAACAGTTCGAAGAACAGGTTTTTCAGGGAAAATCAACTGGCTTGTATCATGTTGAAACGGCAACGAGTGTCACTTGCAATACCCTTGAGCGTATGCGTGATGTACTCAAGTGCTCGATGGATGACTTCTTTACCACTCCCGAGTGGGCCACGAAAAAGACGGGAGAAGTCATTGGTTCTAATAATGTTCTCTCGAATGTGAAGATTAACAATAGCAAAATGGAGACCCAGTATCTCAAAGAGTTAATCCAGGAAAAGGATAAACGCATCAATACATTGGAGAATTATATAAAACTTCTCGAAAGTAAGAAAAAGGACTAAATTCAAACGAAAATTAGTGCTTACTGATTTTTTTTAGTTCTTTTCTTCCCTATATATAATAAGGTATATCATATTATTAATGTGTTGGTTATGATATTGGGCATCTAAAATCTTATCCGGTGGAGGTGGGATTGTCATCAGTCCTGCCGCCGCAACCAAATAAAGGAAGTGATTAAGAAATCACTTCCTTTTTTGTTTTCTCCATATTATGTTTTTCTACCTTTTCTCCTCCATTGTCCTTTTTCTCTTATCCCTCTTACTGATTATGAATTTCTTTAGTTTTCCCATCAATTTCCCTTTCATTTTGCAATATATTCATCTGAAATCCAACATATTCTATTTTTTAACACTAAATATTTGCGTATATCGAATAAAACTACTACTTTTGCACATTGATAAATTTATGTGCAACTAAAAAAATAAAGGAAGGGCTTCGATATGTCAGTATCCAAAACAAGACAAAAACTGGTAGATGTTGCAAGACAACTGTTTGCCAAGAATGGTATAGCCAATACTACAATGAATGATATTGCTGTAGCATCTGGTAAGGGGCGTCGTACGCTTTATACCTATTTCAGTAGAAAGGAAGATGTCTATTATGCAGTCATCGAGTCGGAGTTGGAGCGTCTTTCTGATAAATTGGATGAGGTAGCCAACTGTAAGATGCGTCCCCAGGACAAGATCATAGAATTGATTTATACCCATCTCAGTATGATCAAGGAAACAGTGGTACGTAATGGCAATCTTCGTGCTGAGTTCTTCCGTAACATCTGGATGGTAGAGAAAGCTCGCAAGAACTTTGATGAGGATGAAATCGAAATCTTCCGTCGTGTCTATGCCGAGGGAAAGGAAGATGGGGAATTTGACATCGACAATATTGATTTAGTTGCTGATATTACCCACTATTGTATCAAGGGGCTGGAAGTACCTTTCATTTATGGAAGATTAGGCCATGGTATGAATGTGGAGTCAAGTAAACCGCTGGTTGCAAAGGTTGTTTATGGCGCCTTGGGTAAATCAGGCTTAAAACTTTAAATAAGATATTCATAATAAACTGATTATTAATTAAATAAGAAAGAAATGGGATTATTAACAGGTAAAACTGCCCTTGTAACAGGTGCAGCTCGCGGCATCGGTAAGGCTGTCGCTATGAAATTTGCTTCTGAGGGTGCTAACATCGCATTCACAGACCTCGTACTCAATGATGATATGGCAGCTGGCTTGGAGGCTACTCGCAAGGAGATTGAGGCTCTTGGTGTAACATGCCGCGCATATGCTGGTAATGCTGCTGACTTCGAGGAGACTGAGAAGACCGTTAAGCAGATTCACGCAGATTTCGGTTCTATCGATATTCTCGTTAACAACGCAGGTATCACTAAGGACGGTTTGATGCTTCGTATGAGTGAGGCTCAGTGGGATGCAGTTTTGAATGTAAACTTGAAGTCTGCCTTCAACTTTATCCACGCTTGTTCTCCTATCATGCTCCGTCAGCGCAGCGGTTCTATCATCAACATGGCTTCTGTTGTTGGTGTTCATGGTAACGCTGGTCAGTGCAACTATGCAGCTTCTAAGGCTGGTATGATTGCTTTGGCTAAGTCTATTGCCCAGGAGTTGGGTCCTAAGGGTGTACGTGCTAACGCAGTAGCTCCTGGTTTCATCGAGACAGCTATGACAGCACAGTTGCCAGAGGAAATCCGTAAGGACTGGATGAAGAAGATTCCTTTGCGTCGTGGTGGTCAGACTGAGGATATTGCAAATGTTTGTCTCTTCCTCGCTTCTGATATGTCAAGCTACGTAAGCGGTCAGGTAATCCAGATCGATGGTGGTATGAATATGTAATCTATTGGCATCTGTTTTAGATAAAACATGCAGGTAGTTTACGAGGACAACCATATAATTATCGTCTCTAAGAGAAGTGGTGAAATCGTGCAGGGCGACAAGACCGGCGATGAGCCTCTCTCAGAGACGGTAAAACAATATATCAAGGAGAAGTACCAGAAACCAGGAAATGTATTCCTGGGAGTGGTGCATCGACTTGATCGTCCTGTCTCAGGACTCGTGGTATTTGCCAAAACCTCCAAGGCTTTGAGCCGTCTGAACAATATGTTCCGTGATGGCGAAGTTCACAAGACCTATTGGGCTATCGTGAAGAATATGCCACGTGAGACTGAGGCAACATTGACTCATTGGATAGTAAGAAACGAAAAGCAGAATAAAAGCTACGCTTACGACCATGAGGTGAAGAATTCGAAGAAGGCGATATTGAAGTATAAGGTGATAGGGCATACTGATCATTACACCCTTTTGGAAGTGAACCTGATGACAGGCCGTCATCATCAGATCAGATGCCAGTTAGCTAAGATGGGATGCCCGATCAAGGGAGACCTGAAATATGGTTCTCCTCGCAGCAATGCCGACGGAAGTATCTCTCTTCTCTCGCACAAGGTAGAGTTTGTGCATCCAGTATCAAAAGAAACCATTGTAGTGGAAGCTCCTCTGCCAGATGATAATCTATGGAGAGCTATTGCTCCATAACAATTTAATATCCATGCTTATGAAGAAGTATGCGAAATGGATGGGGATCGTTGTTCTTACCCCATTCGTGCTCATATTATTGTTAGCTGTTTTGCTTTATTTGCCTCCAGTACAGAACTGGGCAGTAAAGCAAGTTGCTTCTTATGCTTCAGAATCGACGGGCATGGATATTTCCGTAAAGCATGTACAACTCGTTTTCCCTCTCAAGCTGGGAGTGGAAGGCGTGAAAGTACTGCAACCGGTCGATTCATTGAAGAACAGCAGAAACCTTGCTTTAAGAAATAAAAAAGATACCGTAGCCGACATCCAGAAGATGGTGGTAGATGTACGGTTGCTGCCACTCTTCAGCAATCAGGTGATGGTGGATGAACTGAACTTCACGAAGATGAAGGTGAACACCACCAACTTTATCCACGAAGCCCGAATCAAGGGAGATGTGGGCAGATTGCAGCTGATGGCGCATGGTATAGATCTGGGTAAGGAGCACGTGAATGTGAACGATGCCCTGATTTCAGATGCCAGATTGTCTGTGGAATTGAGCGATACAGTTCCGCCAGATACGACTCCGAGCACCAATTACTGGAAGATTCGCTTACAGAAACTGAAACTAAAGAATACCGATTTTACCCTACACATGCCTGGAGATACCCTTCAGGTGAATGCTTATTTCGGTGATGCGCTCGCCCGCACCACCTACCTTGACCTGTTCAAAGGTCTGTATCAGGTCAAGCACTTGGACTGGAAGAACGGCAGGGTGAACTACGACCAGAATTTTGAACGTCCTGTATCCGGTCTGGACTTCAACCATCTTGCCTTCCACGATATGGCATTGAAGGCCGATTCCTTCTATTTCTGCGATTCCAGGATTGATGTAAAGATCAAGGAAGCAAGGATGAAGGAGAAGAGTGGACTGAAGCTAGAACAGCTTAATGGCAGATTTGTGATGGATTCCGTGAAGTTGCAGTTGCCGGACCTCTATTTCCGTACTCCAGAATCTCATTTGCAGGCAACTGTAGATATGGATATGAATGCCTTTGCCGCGAAGAATCCTGGCAAGGTAATGGCGCGTATGAAAGGTGCCTTGGGACGTTCTGATCTATTCCTCTTCATCGGTGATGCATTGCCAAAGCAGATGAAGAGCCGATGGCCTTACTATCCGATGAAGCTGGAAGGTTCGCTGAAGGGAAACATGCAGCGTGCCTCTTTCTCGGGTGTCAAGGTGAATCTGCCTACCGTTTTCGATTTAAGCACGGATGGCATGGTAGCTAATATGACAGATATGAATTGTCTGAAAGCGAATATCAATCTGAAGGCACGTACCTACAATCTCGGTATGGTAACAGCCATGCTCGATCCTGCCTTAACACAGGAAATCCGCATCCCTAGCGGCATCGGCATTCAGGGAAATGTGAAGATGGATGGAACGAAGTATGCCACCAAACTGGCTCTTACCGAAGGTAAGGGAAGCATGAAGGTGGATGCTGCCATCGATGCCAAGACCCGTAGGGATGGCAGCATCGATATGAATCGCCTGGCTTATCAGGCAAAGTTGCAGGCACGACAGATTCAGGCCCAGCATTTCCTGCCTCACCAGAATCTCTACACCTTTACGGGAGAGGTAGAGGCAAAGGGCGTGGGTACAGATTTCCTGTCGCCTCGAACCCGACTGATGGCGAAAGCCAAGGTTAACCAGGTACATTATGACAAGTATCAGTTGCATGACATGGTGGCTGATGCGCAGGTTGCCAACGGTAGAATTCATGCCAAGCTGGATAGTAGGAATGAGCTGCTGAATGGTAACATCGCCGTGGATGCCCTGGCTAATACCAAGAAGTTGAAGGCTACACTGGTGGCAGATGTGCGCCATGCCGATATGTATCAGTTGAAGATTACCGATAAGCCAGTGGATGTTTCGCTCTGTGGTCAGATCGATGTTCATTCCGATCTGAAGGATAGTCACAAGGTATGGGCTAACCTGGATGATATCACCGTAAGGACAGAAAAGAAAGTCTATCGCCCAGTAGGTGTGAAGGTAGATATCCTGACCGATAGAGATACCACCCATGCCATAGCAGAGTGTGGAGATTTCCGTCTGAACATGGATGCGCATGGAGGCTACGAGAAACTCCTGCACAGAGTTACCGGTTTGCAGAAGGAATTATGGAAGCAGCTCAAGAACCGTCGCATCGATCAGGTGATGATTCGCAACAATTTCCCGAGCGGACATATCTACCTTTCTACAGGTAAGGATAACTTCATTTCCCGATTCATCGAATATATGGGTTACCATTTCAAGACGGTGGAGATGGAGCTGAATGCTTCGCCTGTGGCAGGACTCGAAGGATATATGAACATCGACTCCCTGGTAGCGGGTGGCATGCAACTGGATACCATCCGTGCCCAGGTACATACGCAGGGAGATACCATCCGCTATTCTGCTCGTGTTCAGAACAATAAGCACAATCCGCAGTATGTGTTCCGGGCATTGGTAGATGGTGAGGTTCAGGAGCATGGTTCCAATATCAAGGCTCGCCTCTATGATGCATCCAATAAGTTGGGTGTGGATGTGGGACTCGCTGCCATGTTGCAGCCTAATGGTGTGAAAGTGTCTCTGATAGATACCCATCCGATATTGGGTTATAAGGAGTTCGTAGCCAATGATTCCAACTATGTGATGTTGAGTGATGACGGACGTGTATCTGCCGATCTGGTGCTGAAGGCAGCAGCGGGCAATATGGGTATGCGTGTCTATTCCAACGATAAGAACGAGGATGCCCTGCAGGATATCACCGTCAGCATGAGCAGGTTCAATCTGGACAAGGTGCTGAGTGTGATTCCGTATATGCCGGATATTACGGGTATCATGGATGGTGACTTCCACTTTATCCAGACCAAGGAAGAACTCTCTGTTTCTTCTAATCTGAAGATAGATAACATGACCTACGAGAAATGTCCGATGGGCAATGTGGGTTCGGAGTTTACCTATATGCCAAAGAGTGACGGTTCTCACTATGTAGATGCCATCCTTACCTATGAGGGTGATGAGGTGGCAACTGTTACGGGTACATACAAGTCGGAAGGTGCCGGCGATCTGGATGCAGAGGTAGGATTAGAGAAGCTTCCTTTGCACTTTATCAATGGTTTTGTACCTGATCAGCTCATCGGTTTGAAGGGATATGGCGAAGGTGCCTTGAAGATGAAGGGTGCCTTGAGCAATCTTGATATCGATGGCGAGGTATATCTCGATTCTGCTTATCTGGTAAGTGTGCCATACGGTATTTCCATGCGATTTGCCAATGATCCTGTGCGCATTACGGATAGTAAGCTGCTCTTCGAGAACTTCATGATGTATGCCAACAATGAGAGTCCGCTCAATATCCAGGGTGCCCTCGACTTCACGGATGTGGAGAATATGAAGCTGAATATCCGGATGAGAGCGCAGGACTTCCTGCTGATTGATGCAGAGGAGAATGCCCGTTCCGAGGCATTCGGCAAGGCGTATGTCAACTTCTTCGGAAGCATGCAGGGCTCATTGTCTAATCTGAAGATGATGGGTAAGCTGGATGTACTGGGCAAGACCAATATGACCTATATCTTGCGTGAGTCGGAACTCACTACCGATAACCAGCTGGAGGAACTGGTGAAGTTTACCAATTTCAAGAGTGGCAAGGAGGTAGTGGTTCAGAAGCCTACGCTGGATGGTTTCGATATGTTGCTGAGTATGTCAATCGATGAGTCGGCGCGTATTCTCTGTGCCTTGAATGCCGATAAGACCAATTATGTGGATCTGATGGGAGGAGGCAATTTGCAGATGCGGTACAATACGGCTGACGGTATCCGGCTGACGGGTCGATATACCCTGAATGATGGTGAGATGAAGTACTCTCTGCCTATCATTCCATTGAAGACCTTTAATATCCAGGATGGAAGCTATATCCAGTTTACGGGTGATCCGTTTAATCCTACCCTGAATATTACGGCAACGGAGGATATCAAGACTACCGTCAACGAGGGTGAGGGTAGTGGACGCTCGGTGGATTTCATCTGTGGTGTGAAACTGAGTCAGACTCTGGAGAAACCGGGTATCCAGTTTATCATCTCGGCATCCAACGACCAGACCATCCAGGATGAGTTGAATTCGATGAGTGTAGAGGAGCGAGGCAAGATAGCCATCACGATGCTGGCTTCGGGTATGTATCTGGCGAGTGGAACCACCAGTTCGTTCTCGATGAATACCGCCCTGACTTCATTCCTCAACTCCGAGATCAATAACATTGCAGGTACAGCCATGCGAAGCATCGGACTCGATGTGGGTATGTCGGTGGATAACCAGACTAATGCCTCTGGCGGAACGCATACCGACTACAACTTCAAGTTCGCCAAGCGATTCTTCAATAATCGCCTGAGTTTCTCTGTGGGTGGACAGGTTTCAACCGGTGCAGAACTGGAGAATGCCAACAAGAATGAGTCTTTCTTCAACAATGTGGAGGTTCAGTATCGTCTCAACGAAGGAGCCAGCATGTATGTCAGAGCCTTCTATAATGCCAACACCTACGATTGGCTGGATGGTCAGATTGGGGAGTATGGCGGCGGTTTCACCTGGCGCAGAAAACTCTCCAAGTTCTCGGATATCTTCAGATGGAAGACTGAGAAGCAGCAGGTGCCTGCAGATTCTCCGATGCTGCGGACCCGCAAGGATTCAGTGATGCTGCGGACCCGCAAGGATTCTGTTATTAGAAACAACGAAAAATAAGCTAGTGAATATGAGAAAGAAGAATCGACTTCACCTTATTATATATATAGCGGCAGCGGTGATGCTGTTCAGCTTCCTGTTTACAGGGTGCTCTTCTACGAGTGCCCTGAAGGAAAACGAGCAGCTGTTTACCGGTTTGAAGCCTATAGAATACTCCAACTACGAGGCGAATACCTATGCCGACTCGGTGAAGGAAGAGATGGAGTTTGCTCTTGCATCAGCCCCGACGGGAGCTTTTATGGGAAGCAGCTATTTCCGTACTCCGTTTCCTGTCCGCTTATGGATATGGAATGCCTTCTCTCCGTCGGATGATGCTCTTTCCAGATGGATTACCAAGGTGTTCGGTTCGAAACCTAAGCTGATGGAGAATGTGAATCCGAAGTTGAGAGCACAGGTGGCTGAGCATCAGCTCGACAAGTTGGGCTATTTCAATGGCAAGGTAGATTACGAAGTGATCACCCAGAGCAATCCGAAGGAAGCCAAGGTGGCTTATAAGGTGAATATGGGACATTTGTGGAGATTGGATTCCGTGGCTTATCTCAATTTCCCGGAACATGGCAAGCAGCTCATCGATTCTACGATGTCGCAGGCCGTCATCAGAAAGGGAAGCCCATTCAATGTCTCCAATCTGGAGCAGGAGCGTCAGCGACTCACCCGTCTTTTCCGCAACCATGGCTATTACTTCTATCAGAATGGCTATGCATCTTATCTTGCAGATACCGTGAATACGCCCGGCAAGGTGAACCTCCGTCTGTCGATGGTGGACAGCATAGAGCCGGAAGCAACCCGACAGTGGTATATCGGCAATATCAACATCAACTTCAAGAAGCAGTTTATGGAGGAGATGACCGATAGCTTCGTGCGCCGTTATCTGAGTTTCAGATATGCAGGCAAGAAGATGCCGATTCGTGCCGGAGTGGTGCTCAGGGAGTTGAAGCTCCGACCACGAAAGCTTTATATGGTGGATGATGAAAATACGGCTAAGGCAGGATTGCAGTCGATGGGACTCTTCAGTTATACCAACCTGCAGTTTGTGCCTAGAAGCACTCAGGTTTTGGATAGCCTGGGAAATGTGCAATATTGTGATACACTGGATGCCAACATCGATCTGGTGTTCGACAAACCATACGATTTCTATGTAGAAGCCAACGCCAAGGGCAAGACTACCGGAAGGGTAGGTCCGGAGCTGGTGGTGGGTCTGACCAAGCGCAATGCCTTCCGGGGTGGTGAGAAGCTGGATATCAACTTCCATGGTTCTCATGAGTGGCAGACCATCACGGGGCAGGGGGGAAGTTCCAACAAGATCAATTCCTATGAGTTCGGATCGGATGTCACGCTGTCGTTCCCAAGCATCATCACTCCTTGGAATGCTTTCCGCACGATGGCACAGAATGAGCGCAGATTCCGCAGAGGTCATATCCCTCGCCGTTACTACGGTACGCCGAATACCACCATCAAGGCATCCATGAACATCCTGAACCGTGCTGGCTATTTCCGCCGTCATGTGGCTGGAGGAGAGTTGACCTATGATTGGGCAACCTCTTATCAGCATCGCCATTCGTTCAGTCCGCTGATTCTTTCGTATGAGTATATGAACTATACTTCTCCGAAGTTCGACAGCATCATGAACAACAATGTGTATGTGGCAACTTCGATGGCCGACCGTTTCATCCCGAAGATGAGCTATACCTACACCTATCGCAGTGCGCAGAAATACCGCAGTCCTATCGTATGGTCAACTACGGTGAGCGAGGCCGGTAACATTCTGTCGCTGGGCTATCTCCTGGGCGGCAGAAAATGGAACGACAAGGATAAGACGATGTTCAAGAACGAGTATTCTCAGTTCTTCAAGCTGGAAACAGATTTCGTGAAGTATTGGAAGCTGAATGAAACATCCACCCTGGTGGGACATCTGAATGCCGGAATGATCTGGAGTTACGGCAATTCGAGTCAGGCACCTTATACGGAGATGTTCTATGTAGGTGGAGCCAACAGTATCCGTGCCTTCAGTGTGCGAGGTGTCGGACCAGGCGAGCTAGACTACAGTGCCCTGAGTAACAAGTATGCCAACATCCTTCGTACGGGAGACATCAAGTTCCAGGCGAATCTGGAATACCGTCCTAAGATCTGGGGCGATCTTTATGGTGCTCTGTTCCTGGATGCCGGTAATGTCTGGATGAAGGATGCTGATTTCTCCTCTTTCGAGGCCTTCAAGTTTGATAAGTTCTACAAGCAGCTGGCTGTAGGCACTGGAGTGGGTATCCGCTACGATATGGGAATGTTTGTGGTTCGAGTGGATTGGGGAATCGGTCTGCATCTGCCATACGATACGGGTAAGAGCGGATTCTACAACATTCCAAGCTTCAAGAAGAACCAGAGCTTGCATTTGGCTGTGGGCTATCCGTTCTAGCCCCGGTTTTTGGGGGGATGAAGCTCCATAAATCATTCAAATATTGATGTAAATCAAAAAAAAGTAGAAAAAGATGCCGCTAGGTGCATTTTTTTTATTACTTTTGCAGGTGATTAAACGTAAATATCAACTATTAAATAAAAATATAGATTATGAAACCTACATTATTGCTTTTGGCTGCTGGTATGGGTAGCCGTTATGGTGGTTTGAAACAGCTCGATGGTCTGGGCCCTAATGGTGAGACTATTATGGACTACAGTATCTACGATGCTATTCAGGCTGGTTTTGGTAAGATCGTTTTCGTTATCCGCAAGGATTTCGAGGATCAGTTCCGCGAGAAAATCCTCTCTAAGTACGAGGGCCATATCCCAGCAGAGCTTTGCTTCCAGTCTTTGGATGCACTCCCAGAAGGATTCAGCGTACCTGAGGGTCGCGAGAAGCCATGGGGTACCAACCACGCAGTGTTGATGGCAAAGGACGTTATCAAGGAGCCTTTCTGCGTAATCAACTGCGATGACTTCTACAACCGTGACTGCTTCATGGTTATTGGCAAGTTCCTCTCTGAGCTTCCAGAGGGTAGCACCAACAAGTATGCTATGGTAGGTTTCCGCGTAGGCAACACCTTGAGCGAGAACGGTACAGTAGCTCGTGGTATCTGCTCTAAGGACGAGAACGAGAACCTGACAACTTGTGTAGAGCGCACCGAGATCATGCGTATCAATGGTGAGGTTTCTTACAAGGACGAGGAAGGCAAGTGGGTTGCTGTAGGCGACAACACTCCTGTATCTATGAACGTATGGGGCTTTACTCCAGATTACTTCGCTCACAGCGAGGCTTACTTCAAGGAGTTCCTGAGCGATCCTAAGAACATGGAGAACAAGAAGGCTGAGTTCTTTATCCCATTGATGGTCAACAAGCTCATCAATGAGGGTACATCTACCGTTAAGGTACTCGATACCACCAGCAAGTGGTTTGGTGTAACTTATGCAGCCGACCGCCAGAGTGTAGTAGATAGAATCCAGAGTCTCATCGACGAGGGTGTATATCCTAACAAGCTCTTCTAATTTTATTTGATGGATATTCAATTAGATATTTTAAACGAAAAGGAAGCCGCTATTCTCCGAGAGACGATAGCGGCTTCTCAGCATATTGTCATCTGTGCCCACAAGTCACCGGATGGCGATGCTGTTGGCTCATCTTTGGGATGGGCTTATTTTTTGCGCTCTCTGGGTAAGAAGCCTGTCATCTGTGTGCCTGATATGATACCGGATGCCCTTTCCTGGTTGCCTGGCTGTGATGATATCGTGAGATACGACAAGCATCCAGAGAAGGTACAGCAGGCTTTTGATGAGGCTGATCTGGTATGCTGCGTGGATTTCGGCAGCACTGGCAGACTGGATGAGATGGATCATGTGCTTGCTGGCTGCAAGGCCCAGCGTGTTGTCATCGACCATCATCTGGCTCCTAACCTGGAGGCTAAGCTGATGATTTCGCAGCCTCATGCCAGCAGCGCCAGCGAACTGGTGTTCCGTGTGATATGGCAGTTGGGTGGTTTCCCTGAGTTGGATAAGACTTGGGCTACCTGCGTTTATTGCGGTATGATGACCGATACGGGTGGATTCACCTATAACTCTACCAATCCGGACATCTACTACATCATCTGCCAGCTACTTACCAAGGGTATCGACAAGGATAAGATTTATCGCAGCGTCTTCAACAACGCCCGTGTTTCTGCAGTCCGCTTCCGTGGTCATCTGATGAACGAGAAGCTGCAGGTCATCGAGTCGCTCCATGCCAGTTACTATACCGTAACCCGCAAGGAGATGAAGGAGTATGATTTCATCAAGGGCGATCTGGAAGGATTGGTGAACGTGCCTCTTACCATCAGAGGTCACAAGCTCTCCATCTCGCTCCGAGAGGATACCGATATCGACAACCGTATATTGGTGAGTCTCCGTTCTGTGGATGATTTCCCATGCAATAAGATGGCGGAGCAGTTCTTCAATGGTGGTGGACATCGCAACGCATCAGGCGGTAAGCTGCTTTGCAGTATCGGGGAGGCAGAGAAGATTGCCCAGAAGGCAATTCTTGCCTTTGCCGATTTGCTGAGATAAGGAGCACTTTGCGCCTGTAAAAATGGAAAAATAAGGAAAAACAACCCCGAAAGAGGCATTAGGATGATAATAAGTGATAAATAATAATAAAATCATCCTATACTTCTCGGTGTTGTCTTTTCTTTTTTGTACCTTTGCCCAATAAATTAGAATTTTAGTAAAAGGAATGAAGAAATTTTTGTTTGCCATCATGGCTATAGCAGCACTTTTCTCGTTTGCTGCATGTAACGATACTGAGACATATAAGGATTTGCGTGACCGCGAGTTGGACTCTATCAGTTCTTTCTTGCGTCATGAAAACGTGAAGGTCATTTCAGAAGAAGAGTTCAAGAGTCGTTGGGAGAAGAAGCAGAAGGACAACAGCGTGGTTCTTACTGATACTTCCAAGAACAACAACGAGTATGTGCTCTTCAATAGTAACGGTATCTATATGCAGGTATTGGAAATGGGCTGTGGCGACTATATCAAGATGGGCGAGACTACTGATGTGCTCGTTCGTTTCTCAGAATACAATCTGAATACCGCAGCAGAGATGAGTCTCAAATCTTTGCAGTTGAGCAATAATCTGAAGCAGTACTCTTTCTATACTGATAAGATGACCGTGACCAATAATTCTGGCACTTTCACCGGTACTTTTGATGTGAATAGCAGCTTGATGGTAGCCACTTACAACAAAAACTACTCAGGCGGTTATAGCGGTACAGTACCTAGCGGCTGGCTGGTTCCTTTCAGTTGGGTAAAGATTGGTCGTGGTAATGCCGAGGGCGAGAGAATAGCTCACGTTCGTCTGGTAGTTCCTCATACCTATGGTACTACAGCGGCATCAGGAAGCGTATATGCCTGCCTCTATGATTTAACCTTGCAGAGAGGCAGATAAGATAATTTCATTTTAAAAAGATATTATTATGACACTGATTAAGTCTATTTCTGGTATCCGTGGAACCATCGGCGGTCCAGCGGGCGATACTTTGAATCCGCTCGACATCGTCAAGTTTACATCTGCTTACGCTACATTCATCCGTCGTAGCGGTGCTTCTAAGAGCAACACCATCGTGGTTGGTCGTGATGCACGTATCTCGGGCGAGATGGTAAAGAATGTTGTTTGTGGAACTTTGATGGGTATGGGTTACGATGTATTGAACATCGGTCTGGCTACTACTCCTACTACTGAGTTGGCTGTAACCATGAGTGGCGCTGCCGGTGGTATCATCATCACAGCTTCTCATAACCCACGCCAGTGGAATGCTCTCAAGCTTCTCAACGAGAAGGGTGAGTTCCTGACTGCTGCCAATGGTAGCGAGGTATTGAGCATTGCAGAGAAGGAAGATTTTGAGTATGCTGATGTAGATGCTCTCGGTAAATATACAGAAGATAATACCTTCAACAAGCGCCATATCGACTCAGTGCTTGCATTGAAGCTCGTGGATGTTGAGGCTATCAAGAACGCTCATTTCAAGGTTTGTGTGGATGCCATCAACTCTGTAGGTGGTGTTATTCTCCCAGAGTTGCTCGATGCTCTCGGCGTAGAATATACATTCCTGAATGCTGAGCCTACCGGTGATTTTGCTCACAACCCAGAGCCGTTGGAGAAGAACCTCGGCGGTATTATGGATGAGTTGAAGAAGGGTGGCTATGATATGGGTATCGTTGTTGACCCGGATGTTGACCGTCTGGCTTTCATCTGCGAGGATGGTAAGATGTTTGGTGAGGAATATACCCTGGTAAGTGTAGCTGATTATGTATTGAGCAAGACTCCAGGTAACACCGTCAGCAACCTTTCTTCTACCCGTGCTCTCCGCGATGTAACCGAGAAGCATGGTGGTTCTTATTGTGCTTCTGCCGTAGGCGAGGTGAATGTAACTACCAAGATGAAGGATGTTCACGCAGTGATTGGTGGCGAAGGCAATGGTGGAGTTATCTATCCAGAGAGCCACTATGGCCGTGATGCCCTCGTTGGTATCGCACTCTTCCTGAGCAGTCTGGCTCATAAGGGTTGTAAGGTAAGCGAGCTTCGTGCCAGCTTCCCTAACTACTTCATAGCCAAGAACCGCATCGACCTGACTGCTTCTACCGATGTAGATGCTATCCTCGTCAAGGTGAAGGAGCTGTATGGCAAGGAGAAGGATGTAACTGTTACTGATATCGACGGTGTGAAACTCGACTTCCCTGACAAGTGGGTTCATCTCCGCAAGAGTAACACCGAGCCAATTATCCGCGTATATAGCGAGGCTTCTACCATGGAGCAGGCTGATGAGCTTGGAAAGAAGCTTATGCAGGTAGTTTATGATATGCAGTAAGATATTGTATCATATATAAGATATTGTATATATATAAGATACTGTATTTATATAAAAAACGACTTCCCACGATTATAGGCAGCAATGCTTATAAGCGTTGGAAGTCGTTCTCGTTTATAAAAGTTCCGGCTCGATATGATGGAAAACTTATTGCTCAGCCAGTTCTTTCATAGTATCGTTCAATGTATTGAACAGTACATTGATGTTTTCCTCCTGGTTCTTGCACGCCTCCTTGAAGAGAGCGACAGGATCTTCTGAATCGCCCTTCAGCGGAGCCTCGTTCAGGAGGATATTCACATTGTTCAGCAGCATACCGTGCAGGGTAGGCATGTGTAGCTGCTGCTGGGTACCTTCCTTGCTGCCACATTTCAGTCCGGCAGCGTATGCTTTCACGATGATGCGCACCAGCAGATGGATAGCCATCGGTTCGTCGGCAAGGCTGATGAGTACACCGTGGGTATAATCGCGTACGTGCTCCTCAATGCTAGTAAACTTACCCTGCAGGAGCCAGGTGAAGTTGCGCTTGTATTCAGCTTCCATAGCCTTGTACAGCTGGTTCGATTTGCAGGCGATGCGCAGATAGTCGAGCATGGTTGGCTCGAAGGTAGGATCGGTCTTCTTCATGCTCTCAAAATTTTTCTGCATGCGCTCGTTAGCCTCTTCCGCACTCTTGTAGTTGAGTCGTACGAGGGTAGAGAACATGATGTCGAAGAAGTACTGGTTCACTTCTCCATAGTGTTCCAGCATCATCTGCTTCACCTCTTTGGGGTCGTTCTTCTTCTGGAAGTCATCGCCGACAACCGCAGCATCCATGATGCCGCGTGCGTATGCCTCGAAGAATCCTCTTACGAAAGAGGCTACAGCCTGATAACTATTGATTCTCTTGCTCATTGTCTTTTGAATGTTTTAATCAAAGATGATTTAATCAAAATGTTTTAATCAAAGATGATTTAATCAAAAATCTTAAATTCATATCCCTGTTCCATCAGCCACTCTATGGATTGTGGAAGTGCCGTCTTCAGCTTGTCGATGCTCTTCAGCGAGTCGTGGAAGGTGATGATGCTGCCGTTGCGGGCATATTTCTTCACATTGTTCACCACATCTTCTGCCGTCATCCACTTGGAATAATCTCGGGTCACCACATCCCACATGATTACCTTGTAGGTGCGGTGCAGCCACCAGTACTCGCTCTGTCGCATCCAGCCGTGAGGTGGACGGAAGAGATGGGCGTGGATGATGTCATTCGCCTTGTTGGTGTTGAGCACGTAGGAGATGACACGATGCTTGAAGGCACCGATATGATTGAAGGTATGGTTACCTATCTGGTGCCCCTCTGCTACAATCTGGTTGTAGAGATCGTGGTTGCGCAATACGTTTTCGCCCACCATGAAGAAGGTAGCCTTGATATTGTACTTTCTCAAGGTTTCCAGGATGAATGGGGTGGATTCGGGAATCGGACCATCATCGAATGTGAGATACACCGAATGGTCGTTCTTGTCCATTCTCCATATTGCCTTCGGATATAACCATCTGAGCCATTTGGCTGGTTGCTCTATGAACATAGGAATAACTTGATTAGGGGATGATACAAAAAGGGAGACCTAGCAAAAACGCCAGGTCTTCCTTGATATTCTTTATTTTACTGATTGCCCTGTGGCATGCTGCCGCCTCTGCCGCGATAGAGTGTATAGAGGGCATTGAGCTGCTTCTCATAACTCTTCTGCAACTGAGGGCTTACCATACCTGCCACATCGCAGATGCTCTGCATAATCATGATCTGACGGATGCAGTCGTTCTGGCTCTGCAGGAAGCGGTCGTTGCTCAATGAGAGGTAATAGTCGAGATACTGGTGAGCATTCTTCCAGATAGCCTCTACATATTCCTTACCCTTTGCCTTCTGACCGGTGAGCAGCCAGCCGCGAGCCATATCCAGACCACCGCTCATGTAATCGAGGGTGACATTGTATGCCGGAATCTCCACATCAGCCTTCTTCAGGATGTTGATAGCCTTCTGGTTCTTGCCGTCGGCGATGAGCTGGAGGGCTGTCTGGGCGAGCAGGCGACGGTGGGTATAGCACATACGCATGGTAGTCTCGTCGATATAGAGTCCCTTCTGCTTCAGGTTACCGAACTTGAATCGGGTCATGATGTTGTGATAGGTCTTCTCAGCATCGAAGTTCTTCGCACCTGGCTTGTTGGTGGTGAACGGAGTGATACGGTTGGCAAGACCCTCCTGTACGAAGTTGTCGCCAAGGTTCATATAGTTCTCCTGTCCCACGGTAAGAGCCACGTAGATAGGACGTGTCCAGTTGCACTGTGACAGCATTTCGAGCATCATCAGGTCGCCCTTGTAGAGAGCGTTCTTGCCTGCAAGTGAAATCACCATCTTGTCTGGGATGGTATCAGAAGCCATCATCATGCCGCTCTTCTTCACAGCCTCCTTGTCGATTGTTACATAGACGGTGTCTGTAGGGATGAAGTGCATGTCTGAGTTCTTGCTGCGTACCCAGTACTTCAGGATGTTCTTGAGCTCGAAAGGCTCATCACCAAACTGCTTCTTGGCATTCACTGGATCCTGCTTGTAGAAGTCGAGAATCTGCTGCTTAGCCTCTGGCTGGATAGAAACATACTCGTTGGTACCCGAACAGAAGTCGAGACGTGGCCAGGTGATTGGCACGGATGGTGAGTTGTATGCAGGACGCATCATCTGGTCGATATACCAGTCGGTCTGCAGATAGCTCAGGTTACATACGCGGGCATCTGTACCTACGCCTTCTACCTCCTGGTTGTACCAGAGTGGGAAGGTATCGTTATCACCATTGGTGAAGATGATTGGGTTACCCTTCTCCTGGAGCGACATCAGATAGTTCTGACCGAAGTCGCGGCAGGTGTAACGTCCTGAACGGTCGTGGTCATCCCAGGTCTGTGATGCCATCTGGATAGGAACGAGCAGGGTTACCACAGCCACGATAGCTGTTACGGCAGTACCGCTGAGCTTCATCTTCTCCTTCAGAAGGTCGATGATGGCGAGAACGCCAAGACCGCACCAGATAGCGTATGCATAGAATGAACCGGCGTAGGCATAGTCACGCTCACGTGGCTGCATAGGAGTCTGGTTCAGATAGAGCACGATGGCAAGACCTGTCATGAAGAACAGGAAGAATACCACCCAGAACTGCTGGATACCTACAGGGAGAATCTCCTCTGTCTCCACGCCGTTCTTGATGACCTTGCGCTTGCGGGTGTACCAAGCCTGCCAGAAGAGACCGATGAGACCGAGAATCAGCGGCATGCAGTAGAACACGTTGTGTCCCTTGTTTGCCTTCAGGTCGTCTGGCATTTTGCTCTGGTCGCCATAGAGAGCGTCGTCGATGAATGAGAAACCGGTAATCCAGTTACCGTGCTCAGGCTCTCCGTTGCCCTGGATATCGTTCTGGCGTCCGGCAAAGTTCCACATGAAGTAGCGCCAGTACATGAAGTTGCACTGATAGGAGAGGAAGAAACGGATATTCTCCATCTGTGTAGGAACCTTCACCATCATGTTCTCGCCACAACGGTCGTAAGGCACCTGGTTACCCTCTACGCCACCCATCCAGTCTTCGTATGCCTGGGCATGAGCCGAACTGTGCATACGTGGGAAGAGCATATTCTGTGCATATACATACTTGTTCTTATGGCTTACTACGAAGTAAGAGTCCTTCTCATCGGCAGAAGCCTTTTCCTTGCGCTGATAAACAGGTGCACCTTCCTTCGTCACAGGCTTGCACATGTTGCCGTCAGCTTCGAGAGCCACCTGAGAAGTATAAGCCTGACCATAGAGCAATGGAGTATCGCCATACTGGTCGCGGCTCAGATAACTGCCCAGGGTGAAGATATCCTCAGGAGAGTTCTGGTCCATAGGAGGGTTGGCGGATGAACGGATTACGATGAGCGCATAGCTTGAGTAACCGATCATCAGCATCAGCATGCAGAGCAATGCTGTGTTCTTGATGCGTGCAGAGATGAGAGGCAGCAGCTGCATCTTCTTTTTCTCGATGCCTGTAGCCTGATCAACGCCGGTTACTACTTCCTTCTTGCGCTTGTAGCTGAGTACAAACCAGAGGATAGCCAGGATGATGATGCCGGTGATGACTGCGCTCCATCCATATCCGAAGAATGGGATGCCGAGCATGCCGAAACCGAGAACGAAGGCGATGTTCTGCTTCTTCTCGTTCTTCTCTGATGCATTGTAGGTCTCGTAGATACCCCAGATAACAGAGGCTACGAGGCAGATGATATATACGATTTCACCGGTATTGAATGGGCAGCCGAGCGTGTTGACGAAGAACAGCTCAAACCATCCGCCTACGGTGATGATGCCTGGAACCACACCATAAAGTACGGCTACTACCACCAGGAATGAAAGGAAGAGCGCCATGAGCGAACCCTTCAGGTTGGCATGAGGCACTTTCTTGTAGTAATATACCAGTACGATGGCTGGGATGCAGAGCAGGTTGAGCAGGTGTACGCCGATACTCAGACCAGTCATATAGGCGATGAGCACGAGCCATCGGTCGCTATGAGGTTCGTCGGCATGGTCTTCCCACTTCAGGATCAGCCAGAATACCACCGCGGTGAAGGCAGAAGAGAAGGCGTAAACCTCACCCTCTACAGCAGAGAACCAGAAGGTATCGCTGAAGGTGTAGATGAGTGCGCCCACCATACCTGATGCCTCGATGGCAATCAGCTTGCTGGTGGTCATCTCCTTCCAGTCGCCGATGATGAGCTTGCGTGCCAGATGGGTGATGGTCCAGAAGAGGAACATGATGCAGACGGCACTGAGGAGTGCGCTCATCGTATTCACCATCTTGGCTACCTGCGTGGTATCACTGGCGAAATGTGTGAAGAAATTGCCCATGAGCATGAAGAATGGTGCCCCAGGTGGGTGACCGATCTCCTGCTTGTAGGCAGTTGTAATAAACTCAGGACAGTCCCAGAAGCTGGCTGTCGGTTCAATTGTGGAGCAATATACGAATGCCGCAATGATGAATGCGACCCATCCGAAGATATTGTCCACTAATCTGTACTGTTTCATTATTGTTTAAACTTTAATGTATTATATTTCTATGTTTCCTATTATATAATGTGTATAAAACATTGCAAAGATACTAAAAAGTAAAGAGATAGCGTAGGATTGCTTCTCTTTTTTAGGTTATATTAAATTTAAATAGGTGATGTTTTATAAAAAACACATTATACATTCAGGAAATGCTCTTCCAGCTTTTCTCTTGGCATATCTGCCGTATCGTGATAATGCAGGTGCTGGTTTACGCAGGCGATATGCTTCACGTTATTGAGCACTTCGGCTACATCGTGACTGACGATGATGATGGCGCACTCCTTGTTGATCTGCTCCAGCATCTCGTACATCTGCTTTTGGAATCGGCGGTCGATGTAGGTGTTAGGCTCATCGAGAATCACGACATCGGGTTTGGATACGATGGCACGGGCGAGGAGCACTCGCTGAAGCTGACCACCGCTGAGGGCAGCGATGTGTCGGTCTTTGAATTCCGTTAGCTGCATGCGTTCCAGGGTATCGAGCACCTGCTGGTGCTGTGCCTGGGTGTATCGTGAAAAGAGACCTTTGGTCTTGCTGAGTCCGGCAAGTACAACTTCATATACAGAGATAGGAAACTGCTTGTCGAGCTGGTTGTATTGTGGGAGATAGCCCATTGAAATCTCCTTTGTTTCCTCAACTTTTGCTTTGCCGTTTTCATCAAGAACTGTTTTTCCGTTCTCATCCTTTACTTTTCGGAAGTATCTGATGGTTCCTTCCGTAGGCTTCATCAGTCCCAGAATGAGGCGCATGAGGGTAGTCTTGCCACCACCGTTTGGTCCGATGATGCCAAGATAATCGTCTTGATATACGGTGAGATTTACGTCGCTGAGCACCTGCTTGCCGTCATATCCGGCGGAAAGGTGCTCTATTTTTATGATTGGAGTCATATGATTGTAGTTTTTACTTCCCAACAACGATTTTCTTGCCCTGTACCGCTGCGGCAGCTTCCTGCATCGCCCAGTTCCAGTCGCCCTGCAATGGATTGATATCCATTGGTTTGGTGTGGCTCTCCTTGATGAAGGTTGTAGTATTGCGGTTGGCAAATTCAGCTTGTATCAGGCAGAACTTGATATTCTCTTTTCGGGCTCTCTGGATGAGGCTCTTCAGCTGGGCAGCACTAGGCTCCCTGCCTTCTTCCTCTATGGCAAGCTGCTCCAGCTGGTAATCACGGGCAAAGTAGGTGAGGATAGGGTGATAGATCACAAACTTGTGTACCAGATCTGGGTCCTTTTTGAAGCTCTCCCTGATGGTGCTGTCTCTCTTGTCGATGATGCTGAGCAGCGACTGATAGTTCTTCTCGAAGAAAGCCTTGTGCTTTGGCTCCAGTTCGCAGAGCGCCTTGAGGATGTTGCTGGCTATGATGCGGGCGTTGCTGCAACTCATCCATACGTGCGGGTCGATGTTGCCACCCGGAGTCTTGGCAGGCTTGATGCCCACGGAAGTATCTATCACTTTCATATCTGGAGCGTTGTCCTGCAGCTTCTTCATCCAGGTCTGCTCAAAACCGATGCTGCCCACTTTCAGATAGAGGGCACTCTTCGAAAGCTCCATCATCTGCTGGGCGTATGGTTCGTAAGTCTCCGGGTTGTTGCCATTCGATACCATCACGTTGACATCCACCTTGCCTTTGGCAATTTGATCTACGAAATACTTGTAGGGGGAAATCGTAACTGTAACCGTACCCGCAGGCTTCTCAGTTCCGGAAGTCTTTCCCGAATCAGCCTGTTTCTGAGGTGTACCCTTGCATCCGGCAAGAATAACACATAATATAATAAGGTATAGAAATCTCTTCATATATTAAAATCTTCTTATGTTATAAATCTGCTTATATGTTTATACGATGAAGCTGAGACCATAAACCAATAGGATATATCTCAGCACTTTTCCGATGGTGATGCTGATGGTAGAGATGATGATATTGGCTCTTGTCAGCCCCAGCACGATGGTGATGGCGCTTCCCAAAATCGGGATGAAGGCGAAGAAGCCCATCCAGGCACCTCTATCAGCCATGAATCTTTCTGCCTGATCCAGTTTCTCCTTCTTCACGTGCAGATATTTCTCTATCCATTCCATCTTGCCCAGTCTGCCCACACCATAGTTGAACAGTGAGCCCAATACATTTCCTATGCTGCCATATATCACCAGAGGGATGGGATCCAAACCTGCTGCCTGCAAGCCCGACATCACTACCTCGCTGCTGAAAGGAAAGAAACTGCCGGCAAGAAAGGCGGAAACAAGCATGCCCCAATAGCCCCAGTTGATTAAAAAGTCTATTATGTAACCCATTGAATATTATTTGTTTAATATTCTTGATGCAGCGTTTCGCTGCATCAAGTCTATCTCAGAATAACTCTTATCCCAGAATCAATCTTATCCCTGAATAGCCTGCAGCAATATCGTTTCCGGAATGAAGATATTGTATAGCAATATCAATACCATGATGATCAGCGCCGAGATAAAGACGATGTTCGCCACTTTTCCCTTGGTATAGGTGATGAAGTGAGCGGTGAGTGGTGCCGTATTTACAATCATGATGCTGCTCAACTCCTTGATATGCTGAGGCTGCAGGATGATGAAGGCAAGACTCACATAGTTGATCAGAATGAATGAATTGTAGATCATTCGGGTACGGATCTTATCTGCATAAGAGGTATGCAGGAAGTGTATGCTGCCTAATGTGCTCAGGATGATGAGGAACAGGAGATTCACCACCTCGTGGTCGGTAACCTGCGAATAATCGAACAGATCCTGATAGTTGATGAATTCTGCAAAATGACTGATCAGTCCATTGATGTTATTGGTGTAGGCGAAGTAACCCGCTGAGAACCAATACGGCATAATGAGACCGATGATAGATGCAAAGAAGTTTCTGATGCTGAAGGAATTGGTGAATACCATCATCATCAGCCACAGGAAGGGCAGGAAATATCCCACCTGGATGAACACCAGTGAGGCGAGTCCTACGCAGAAGAAGGCATAGAAGGTCCATCCTGCCGCCCGCCTGTCCTGGTAACTGTTCCAGATGATGAGGTAGAAGGCGATGGAGCACATCGTCACGATGCTTGCCTTGAAGGAGGGTGTAGGCAGAGAGGTCATGGTGATGAACACCAGGAAACTGCAGGACACCATTCGGCTGTAGGTTCGCATCAGGGAATTATGGTTGTTGAGTTCCACCATCAGCAGGGTAGAGAGAATGGTGAAGGCGAACTGCACCCAAATGTTAGCTACTAAAAAACCTACAGCAACCCATACCAAGGCGGCAAGGGTTGCTGTTACAGGTAGAGCGTAGCGGCTAGCCGCCACTTTATTTTGAAAAGTTTTCTTTCTTAACATCTAATTTTTTGAAAAATGATGAAGCTTTTGCCCTTTCAGGGCGTCTGGCTGCCAATACAATGTCTGGGAGCTTCTGCCCTTTACCTTTCCCTTCGGCCGGTGACCGTTGGTTCAGGGCGTGTGGAGCCTATGGATTAAAGATCTTGTCCGATATCAGAGCGGAAGTACTTGTCTGTGAACTGAATCTTCTGTGCCTCGGCAAAGCTCTTCTTCAGAGCCTCTTCCTTATCCTTGCCGTAGCTGCTTACGCAGATTACACGGCCGCCATTGGTTACAACCTCTCCATCCTTCATGGCTGTACCAGAGTGGAAAACTACAGAACCTTCCACATCATTGATACCATGGATAGGATAACCCTTCTTGTAAGCCTCTGGATAACCACCGCTTACGAGCATCACGCAGACTGCAGCACGCTCATCAAACTCGATGCTGCGCTTGTCAAGATTGCCGGCAGCTACACCCTCGAAGAGATCCACGATGTCGCTCTTCAGGCGGAGCATCACGCTCTCAGTCTCTGGGTCACCCATACGGCAGTTGTACTCGATAACCATTGGCTCGCCCTCTACATTGATCAGACCGAAGAAGATGAAGCCCTTGTAGTCGATGTTCTCCTCAGCCAGACCCTCTACGGTAGGACGGATGATGCGCTCATCCACCTTCTGCATCCACTCCTTGGTTGCGAAAGGCACAGGGGTAACGCTACCCATACCGCCGGTGTTCAGACCGGTATCGTGCTCGCCGATGCGCTTGTAGTCCTTAGCCTCAGGCAGAATCTTGTAGTTCTTGCCATCGGTCAATACGAATACAGAGCACTCGATACCGCTGAGGAATTCCTCGATAACTACGCGTGCAGAAGCGTTGCCGAACATACCGCCGAGCATCTCCTTGAACTCCTTCTTAGCCTCTTCCAGGGTAGGAAGGATGAGAACACCCTTGCCGGCGCACAAGCCGTCAGCCTTCAATACGTATGGAGCCTTCAGAGTCTCCAGGAACTTCAAGCCTTCTTCTACGTGCTCGCCGTCGAAAGTCTCATACTGAGCTGTCGGAATGTTGTGGCGCTTCATAAACTGCTTGGCGAAGTCCTTGCTTCCTTCCAGCACGGCACCAGCCTTTGATGGACCAATCACAGGGATGTTCTGGGTGCGAGGGTCAGCCTTGAAGTCATCATAGACACCCTTTACCAGTGGGTCTTCCGGACCTACTACCACCATATCAACACCATTCTCAACAGCGATGTTCTTGAGCGCCTCGAAGTCGTCAGCCTTGATATTCACATTCTCGCCGACATTCTGCGTACCGGCATTGCCAGGAGCGATAAAGAGTTTCTCACACTTCTCGCTCTGAGCGATTTTCCAAGCTAAGGCGTGCTCGCGGCCACCGCCTCCTAACAATAATATTTTCATCGTAGTTACGTTTAATAATTCTTCTATTATATGTTACAATCAGGATATTGGTCTTCTCCTTCTTTTACAATCAGGATAGATATTTACTCCTTTTTGCATCCAAATTCCTAATTTGCTGCAAAATTACTAAATTTCAGCGAACTATACAAGCAAAAAGCCTAAAATCTTTATCGCATATAGTTCTTATAGATTTCATAATAGATATTCGGCCATCCGTAGATGGCTATCCTCTCCAGTTCCTTGTAGAGTTCCGGTATGTCATCTATCAGCTTCACCAGGTCGGGATTGTATCGGGTTCCTGCGCCTTTCCTCAGCTCTTCCATCACTTTTTCGAAGCTCTTTTCCTGCTTGTAGTTTCTGCCTACTCGCTCGGTGGCAGCCTGCATGCAGTCGCACAGGGTTATGATGTCTATCATGAAGCGGTAAGGCGACTTGGTGTTGTCGAAGTAGCTTGGATAGCCTCCCTTGCCGTTGTACCATTTATGATGTCCCAGCGTGGTATCGTGGTAGGATTTCAGCTCCTTCGAAATCTTCAGGTATTTCAGTCCCAGTCGGGGATGCATTCTGATGATTCTGCGCTCCTCATCGGTCAGCTGCCGATAGTCATTGTTCACCACGCTTACGATGCTGTTCTTGCCTATGTCGTGACAGAGTGCAGCATGGATGATGAAGTGGATGAGCTGTCGCTGATGAAGCCTTACCTGCCATTTGCTGCTGATGCCCAGCTTTCCTACCAGCAGTTCCTGCCGGTGCCTGATGATGGCTTTCATCATGGCTTCTGCAAGTCGTGCCACGTGGGTAGAGTGGGCGTAGGTGGTAACCTGGGTTGCTACGTTCAGTTCCATCACGAATCCTATTCTTTCTTCATCGCTCAGGTATTTGATGAGTCGGGGATAGGTGCTCACATGTTCCAGTGTCTGGTTATACTGTGTGGAGTTCTGCTGGTCTTTGCGATGTCTGAACATCCTGATAATGTCTTCACAAAACATCCTTACGCACTCCTTTTTGTACTTGGCTGAAACTCTGGCGGTATCTACGATGAATGCCAGGTTGGTATAATGATTCATCAGCGAATTGAAGGCACCTACTCCCAGAACTTTTTGTCGGGTAAGGGGTTTGATCGACTTTTCGTATATTTCCCTGGCTTCTTTCAAGGCTGTTCTTGTCTGGATTTCTCCAATTCTTAGCTTCATGACGATGAGATTGAGCTTCGATGAGATGCTGAGTCCTACGGTATCCGGATATTGTTTTATCACCCGTTTTACCAAATCGTCTCCTTCTTTCTTTTCTATCAGTTCCGGATTGGTGAGATAGATACCTCTTACTATCTCCAAGTCTCTGTTTTCGATTCGGTTAATCCATAGCTGCCTTCTCGTTTCGGGTACTTCCAGTTGGTCTGCCGTATGATTTCTAGCCAGTACTTCCAGCTTTTCATATCTTTCCTGCAGTTTTTTCAGGGGTTGGATATGGTGGAGTGTCCATTCGGATAGGCACAGATTCTGTAGGGCATAGCCGTACAGACCCAGTTCTTCGGGCGTATGGCAGTGTGCACTGTCGGCTACGTATGCGATGCAATCGTATGCTTTTTTCAAAGTCTCGTTGTCTCTATTCAGCTTCCATATCTGGTAATAGGATGCCCCCTTCCAGCTCATGGCTCTCAGACAATAGTAGTTCTGGTCTTGCCGGTTCTTGAAGTTTCTGATCAGAATGTCGGTAACCCTGTTGGTGATGAAGGGATCCGTGAGGGCATAGGCGTAGTTACGAAAGAAATGTACATTCAGACTGTCGTAGGCTGCATCCGGCAAAATGTTTTCCTTCGTAGTATCTGTCATATCGGTTTCGAAATAATCTGCAATGCTATTCAGCAGCTTCTCGTTCTCGTTATAGATCTTATGGTTCTTCTGGCTTCTAGTCATAAAGAATCTTATCCATTCGTCGTGGTTGTGGATACTGAAGATGCTGTCGTTGTAATGATTATAGGTGATGCGGTTCTGAGATAGCTTATCGAAGATGAATTTAAAGTCGGGGATGCTCTGTTCAGAAACAAAAAACTCTTTACCTGCCACTTGCAGGTGGCAGGCAAAGAGTATAGCGGTAATTAATAAAATTACTTTTCTTATCTTGTTAATCATCTTTTTGTTCCGAAGGTTGGTTTTCTTTCGGATAGAGTCTCTTATACATTAAATAATATTCTTTTTACTTCAGGTAGTCGAAGAAGTAGTTGCTGATTCTTTCGTGCAGGTGAGTGCTCTGATGACCTCTCATGTTGTGAGGCTCACCTGGATATACGAAGAAATCTGGCTGGGTACCTGCTGCGATACAAGCCTTCAGGAAGGTGAGGCAGTGCTGTGGCACTACGGTCACATCGTTCAAGCCCTGGATAATCTGTAGCTTACCCTTCAGGTTCTTAGCCTGATAGAGCAGGGATGTCTTCTTGTAACCTTCTGGGTTGGTCTGTGGGGTATCCATATAGCGCTCGCCATACATCACCTCGTACCAGTGCCAGTCGATTACCGGACCGCCTGCTACGCCTACCTTGAATACGTCAGGATAGTTGGTCATCAGCGAGATGGTCATGAATCCACCGAAGCTCCATCCGTGAACACCAATCTTGTCGGCATCTACGTAAGGCAGGGTCTTCAGGTACTCTACACCCTTCATCTGGTCCTTCATCTCTACCTGACCCAGCTGGCGGAAGGTAGCCTGCTCGAAAGCCTTGCCACGGTTCTCGCTACCACGGTTGTCGAGGATGAAGAGCAGATAGCCCTTCTCTGCCATGTAGGTTTCCCAGCCACGGCTAGAGTAGTTCCAGCGGGCATCCACGTTGTGGGCGTGAGGTCCACCATATACATATATAATGGTAGGATACTTCTTGTTAGGGTCGAAGTTCACCGGCTTCACCATTCTCCAGTAGAGGTCGGTCTCGCCGTCGTCAGCCTTGATCGAACCGCAGCTGTATTCAGGCACGTTGTAGCCCTTCCATGGGTTCTTGGCTGTGAAGTAAGCGGTGCGCTTGCCGTTCTCGGTGTTTACGATGGCAATCTTGCGAGACACGGTAGGAGTAGAGTAGTTGTCATAGATAAACTGTCCGTTCCCGCTCAGGGTAGCGTTGTGCCAGCCCTTGCCGCAATCGTCCATCATGGTGCGCTTGCCGGTCTTGGTATCTACGGTGAAGATGTTTCGCTGGATAGGAGAGCATTCGTTGGATGCGATGATGATGCTCTTGCGCTTGGCGTTGAAGCCGAGCACTTCCATCACTTCCCATTTACCCGATGTCAACTGCTTGATTTCGAGCGATTCCGTGTTGCTCGCCATGCGGCTGCCGTGCTTGCCCAGGGTGCAGAGATAGAGGTGGTTGTACCCATCCTTGCGGCTCTGCATGATAAAGCTGTTGCTGTCCCAAGGAAGGAACTGGATAGGGTGGCAAGGCTCCACGTATTTCTCATCGGTCTCGCGATAGAGCTCGCCGGTCTTCTCGCCGGTCTCTGCACTGTAGGCAGTAAGGCGACAGTCGTTCTGGTCGCGGTTCAACTCAAACATGTAGATGGTCTTGCTGTCCGGACTCCATGCGATGTTGGTGAAGTAGCGGTCTGTAGGGTCGCCTGCCTTCAGATAGACAGTCTTGCCTGTCATGCAGTCGAATACGCCCACGGTAACCTTGTGCGATGTTTCGCCCGTCATCGGATACTTGTCTGGTGCAGGCTTGGCGCAGCAGGTCTCTGTCTCAGGATGATTGAAGTAATCAATCTCCGGGATATCCACCTGCGGATAATCCGTCACCATGCTCTGGTCCATGCGGTAGAAGGCGAGCAGTTCGCCGTTAGGGCTCCAGAAGGTTCCCTTGCTGATGCCGAACTCATCGCGGTGAACACTCTGACCATACACGATAGAGCGGCTGCCGTCTGTAGAGATCTGGAAATCGTGAGACTTCTTCTCTCTTGTCATGGCATTGTTGGTTACGTCGAAGGTGCGCACATAGAGGTTGCTGCCCTTCAGATAGGCGAATGCATTCTGCTGTGCGTTAGCTTCGAGGAGGTTCTCGCCATCTTCAAACTCCATCTCGCTCAGCAGCTTATGCTTCTTGAAGTCGATGGTGTAGGTCTTGCTGCCGTTGCTTACCATCACGATGCTCTTTCCTGCAAAAGGGAACTGAGCGTTGTAGAGGGCTCTTACCTTGATGTCCTTGGTAGGAGCAATCCACTGGTTGATATCGTTGATACCGAAGAGTTTTGTCTCCTTTCCGGTAGTCTTGTTTACGAGATAGCATGCCTCGATGTCCTGATGGATGAGTTCATTTCCCCACCAGGTGCACCAGCGGTTCTTTGCCACCATGTTGCGGTAATTGTTGCCACCGAAGTTCAGGTCTTCCAGTGTGAAGGCTTTCTCGCCCTTCTGTGCAGGAACCACGCCCTGAGCTTGTATCTCGGTTGCATTCATTGCCATCATGGAAATCATAGCTGCAAAAGATAATTTATAAATTGAATTCTTTAGATTCATGATTTTTTTCTTGTTTTTTGTAACACATAACACCACGTTTTGTGGTGTTATGTGGTTTATCTATCTGATAACTAAGATTTTATCTTTAGCGACGCACTGTTTTAGTGCATTACTAGAAAATCTTAATCCTCGTCATCAAAGTCGGTGTCGAAGTTAGGCTTGCTGCCGCGTTTTCCTCCAAAGTCACGTCCGCCTCTGCGGTCGCCCTTGAAGCCACCACGCTTGTCGCCTTTCTCGAAACGCTTGCCGTCGCGCTTTCCTCCGAAGCTTCTGCCACCCTTGCGGTCGTCCTTTTCAAAACGCTTGCCACCACGCTTGTCGTCACGGTCGCCGCCTGCACCCACACGTGGACGTCCGCCACGGCGAATCTCATTGCGGCGCTTCTCGAAGTCCTCCAGGCGATGGCTGTGGAACTGGAAGCTGCGGATATCAGCATCCTCATTCTCTGTCTCCTCGCTCACACGCTTCTTGAACTCGCGCTCCTTCTTGAAACGGTGCTTCTGCGCCATCTCGCTCTTCTCGCGCTCAGTCTTCACGATACCGCCCTCAGAGCGGAACTCCTTCATCTTGCCGTCGAACATCACATACTTGCGGAACTCGCACTCCAGACTTCCGTTATATACCGGAATCTTGATAGATGGCTTCAGTCCAATCTGCTCGAAGCACTCCTCGCGGTAGCTCAATACCCAAGCCTCGTTGCCTGCGAAGGCACGCTTGAATCGTTCGCCAATCATCTTGTAGGTGTTCAGCAGGTTAGGAGTAGAGATACGCTCGCCGTATGGAGGGTTCATCACGATGATGCTCTTCTCGGCAGGCTGTGTGAAGTCCTTGAAATCCTGCTGTGCGATGGTGATATCCTTGCTCAGTCCGGCTGCACGCACGTTGAGGTTGGCTGTGTTCACCGCCTTCATATCTACATCATATCCGTAGATGTGGTGCTCGAACTCGCGCTCCTGAGAGTCGTCGTTATAGATCATATCGAAGAGATCCTGGTCGAAATCGTTCCATTTCTCGAAGGCAAACTCCTTGCGGAATACACCTGGAGAGATGTTGCGGGCGATGAGGGCAGCCTCGATGGCGATGGTTCCCGAACCGCACATTGGGTCGATGAAGTCGCATTCACCCTTCCAGCCGGTCATCAGGATCATACCTGCAGCGAGAACCTCGTTCAGAGGTGCCTCTACCTGCTCCTGACGGTAGCCGCGGCGGTGCAGACTCTCACCGCTTGAGTCGAGACTCAGTGTAGCGTTATCCTCTGCGATATGGATGTTGAGGCGGATGTCTGGGTTAGACACGCTGATGTTAGGACGTGTGCCCTGCTTCTCGCGGAACCAGTCCACGATGGCATCCTTTACCTTGTAAGTCACGAAGCGTGAGTTGCGGAACTCCTCAGAATAGACCACTGAATCTACCGAGAAAGTCTTCTTCACGTCTAAGATGTCATCCCACTTGATCTTCTGAACCTCGTCGTACACCTCTTCGGCAGAACGAGCCTTGAAGTGCTTGATAGGTTTCAAGATGCGGATGGCTGTGTGTAACTGGAAGTTAGCACGATACATCATTTCCTTGTCGCCAGTGAAAGATACCATGCGGCGACCTATTTGTACATTGTTAGCACCCAGTTGGGTGAGCTCCTCAGCCAAGACTGGCTCCAGACCCATAAAGGTCTTGGCAATGAGTTCAAATTCCTGTTCCATTATTGAATTCTATATCTAATAAACTTTGTTTTTCTTTTCTATATTTCTTTGTTTTCGGCTTCATGTCCTTGGTCACCCACACGTTGGCACCCACGATGCAGCCTTCTCCGATGGTGATTCTGCCCAGGATGGTGGCGTTGGCATACACGATGACGTCGTCTTCCAAGATAGGGTGGCGAGGGATTCCCTTGATAGGATTGCCGTCCTTATCCAGAGGGAAACTCTTGGCTCCGAGGGTAACACCCTGGTAGAGCTTCACATTGTTGCCGATGATGCAGGTGGCACCGATAACCACACCCGTGCCATGGTCGATGGTGAAGTGGTGGCCGATGGTAGCCTCCGGATTGATATCGATACCCGTCTCCGAGTGTGCCAGCTCCGTCATCATTCTTGGGATGAGTGGCACGCCGAGCTTGTGCAGAACATGAGCGATACGATAGTTGGTGATAGCCTTGATCACGGGATAGCAGGAGATGATTTCTCCGTGGCTCATCGCTGCTGGGTCACCGTTGTAGGCTGCCTCTACGTCGGTGGCGAGAATCTTGCGGAGCTTGGGAAATTCCATGATGGCTTTGGCGGCGATGACACCTGCCTTGGCACGCTGGTGCTGCAGTTCTGCCTGGGTTTCCGATTCGCAGTCGTTGGCGAAGCAGAGTCCGGCGAGAATCTGTTCTGCGAGCATCTCGTAGAGTTTCTCAACTCTTACTCCGATATGGTATTTGATGGTAGAGATATTCACGGATGAGTTTCCGAAATATCCCGGGAAGAGGATGGATCGAGACAGATTGATGATGTCTTCGAGCGCCTTGCCCGAAGGAAGTGGATTTCCGTCTCGATGCTGATGGAAGAGACCCTTCAGCGATTCGGCGCTTGAAAGCTCGTCGATAGTCTCTGTCAGCTGATGAGTTAGTGTATCTTTACTCATGTTCTTAATGTATCAATAAAATTCGACTGCAAAGATACGATTAATTTCTTGAACGGCAAAGAATTCGTTCTTGTTTTTTATGATTTTTTTAGCGTTGCTGAAATTTCATATCCCTGAATGCACTCCAGGCTATCGGTATCGCCACGAGGAAGGAGCAGATATCTGCCCACGCCTGACACATCTCTACGCCCAGTAATCCGAAGAAATGAGGGAGGATGAAAATGAGCGGAATGAAGAACAAACCGCTACGTGCTGCTGCCACGATATTCGCACGTACGGGCTTGCGGATGGTCTGCATCAGCATATTCGTCAGTACGATGGTGGCTACCAGAGGGAAGCTGATAACCTGCCACTTCAGGGCAACGGAACCCACGGCTACCACGCTGGCATCATCACGGAAGAGTTCGATGATAGGCTCGGAGAAGAGAAAGCCGAATACGGCACAAACCGCCAGAAATACCGTGCCGCATTTGATGCAGAAAAAGAAAGCCTCCTTCACGCGGTCGTACAACTTGGCTCCATAACAGAAACCGCAGAGCGGCTGGAAACCCTGACCCAGTCCGATGACCACGGCATAGGTGAAGAACGAGATTCTCGTCACGATGCTCATACCCGCAATGGCTGCATCTCCATAGGCTCCGGCAGCCACATTCAGCACCAGCGTGGCGATGCTTCCCAGACCCTGTCTTGATAAGGAAGGCGTGCCGCCAAAGATAATCTCCTTGATGTAAGCCCTGGTTGGTGTGAAGTTGTACAGATGGATGCGGATGCTCTGCCCCTTGTGCGACATCCAGAAGAGCATGGCGCAGCCGAAGCACTGGCTGATGAGGGTGGCGATGGCGGCACCCGTGATGCCCATGGCAAAATAAAGGATGAGCAGTGGGGCAAGGATGAGATTGAGGAGCACTCCCGACATGATTCCCTTCATTGCATACATCGCATTGCCCTGGAAGCGCATCTGGTTGTTGAGGGTCAGAGAGGTTGTCATGAAGGGAGCACCCAGCAGGATGATGCCGAGATAGCGCTCGGCGTAGGGCTGGATGGTGGTGGTGGAACCCAGAAGAATGCACAGTGGTGTAAGGAAAAGTTGTCCAAGAATGGCGATGAGAAGTCCCGTCAGGAAACTCAGCACGAAGCCCGTGGATGCCATCTTCTTCGCCTTCTCCACCTCCTTGGCTCCCAGCATTCGGGAAATATAGTTGCCGGAGCCATGACCATAGAGGAAACCAACGGCCTGGATTACTGACATCATGGCGAAGGAAACGCCTACCGCTGCCACGCTCTGGGTATTGATGCTGCCCACGAAGTAGGTGTCGGCGAGGTTGTACATACTCGTCGATAACATGCTGATAATGGTAGGAATCGCCATCGTAAAAATTACCCGATGCACCGGTGCATGGGTCAGGAATGTATAATTATCTCTTGATTTCTTCATATCAGCCTGCAAAGTTACTGCTTTATTTCCGAAAGGGGGAAATATTCGGGGTTTTTAACGCTCGGCAGGAAAAAAAACAATGATTTCGTTTGCCATCTCGGAAAAAACTCGTACTTTTGCACCGTTTTTCTGATCATACATTATTATAAAAAGAAAAATCAGAGCAAAAAGTTTTAGAAAAAATCAGATCAATGAGTGATATTAGAATCATACCCGTTATTACCAAGAAAGGATTGAGAACTTTCATACAGTTCTATTACGACCTTTATGAAGGTAGCAAATATGCCGTTCCTTACTTGCGTTTTGACGAGTGGAATACATTGAGCAAAGACAAGAATCCTGCCTTCGACTTCTGTGAAGCGCAATATTTCCTGGCTATCGACTACAGCATCCCGAAGGTGGTAGGCCGCATTGCCGCCATTATCAACCATTGTGCCAACGACCAGTGGAACAAGAAGCAGGTGCGCTTCGGATGGTTCGACTTCATCGATAATCTCGAGGTTTCCAGTATGCTGCTGGATGCCGCAGCCCGGTGGGGCAGAGAGCGTGGCATGGAAGAATTGGTAGGGCCACTTGGCTTTACCGATATGGACCGCGAGGGAATGCTCATCGAAGGATTCCACGAGAAATCCACCATGTACGTCAACTACAATTACCCTTATTATCCCAAGCACATGGATGCTCTGGAGCTCTTCCAGAAAGACAACGACTGGCTGGAGTACCGCATCAAGGTGCCTGAGGTAACTCCTCCGAAATTCGCCAAGACAGCCCAGCTCATCGAGAGCCGCTACAATCTGCATGTGCATAAGTTTACCAAGCACGAACTGGTTCAGGGCGGTATGGGCAGGGAAGTCTTCCGCATCGTCAACGAAACCTACAAGGATCTCTACGATTTCCAGCAACTCACCGACCGACAGATCGACGGGTATGTGGATTCGTATATCAAGATGGCGGATATGAACCTCATCACCGGTGTGGTAGATGGCAACGACAACAACCGCCTGATCGGTTTCGGCGTATCCTTCCCATCCATGACCGAGGCGCTGCAGAAGAACCGCAACGGCAAGCTCTTCCCATGGGGATGGCTGCGACTTCTGCGGGTGATGAAGTGCCATGCCACCGATACCGTGGATCTGGTGCTCATCGGCGTGCTTCCGGAATACCGCAGCAAGGGTGCCAATGCTCTCATCTTCGCCGACCTCATCGAGCAGTACCACCGCTACGGCTTCAAATGGGCGGAGGCAATGCCGCAGATGGAGAGCAACAAGGGAGTGCAGAGCCAGTGGCAGTATCTGGAAAGCGTGCAGCACCGTCGCCGCCGCTGCTACAGAAGAAAGTTATAGGAATTTGAAGAAAAATAAAAATAATTAGAAATAGAATGAGATTTGCAGTTATAGCCGCAGGCGAGGGAAGCCGATTGGCACAGGAAGGCGTGGAACAGCCTAAACCCCTGGTGCCGGTATGCGGCGAACCGATGATAGAGCGCCTTCTACGCATCTTCGTAGATTGCGGTGCTACCGAAATCGTAGTGATTGTCAACGAATGGAGCACGGCGGTGCGTGAACATCTGGAGCAGATGAAGCTGCCGGTGCCTCTGCGCCTGGTGGTGAAGACCACTCCTAGTTCCATGCACAGTCTGCATGCCCTCTCGCCATATCTCCGTGGCGAGCGCTTCTGCCTTACCACCGTGGATACCATCTTCCGTGAGGAGGAATTCAAGAAGTATATCCGCCACTTCCAGGAGGCAAAAGATATTGACGGCTGCATGGCTGTCACCCCATACGTGGATGATGAAAAACCGCTATGGGTTGGTGTGGAGAAACAGGAGGATGCCGAGGGTGCCAGTCTGCTCGACAAGCAGGGTTCGCACAAGAAGCCCCGAATTACGGGCTTCCACGATAAGCAGGAGGGCGATGACCATCTGATTTCGGGTGGCATCTACTGTCTGGGCGACAAGGCGCTCGATGTACTCGACCATTGCATGGAACAAGGTATGAGCCGTATGCGCAACTTCCAGCGCCAGCTGGTGGTAGAGGGATTGAAGCTGGAGGCTTATCCTATCAACAAGATTCTCGATGTAGATCACAAGGAGGATATTGCGAAGGCCGAGGCTTTCATCCATCCGCTGGAGGGTAAGACACTGGTGGGTGTATGCCGCGGCAACGAGTTCTCGCCTAATTGCGTGGATAACGATGCTGCCATCATGAATGCCGTAAAACAGCAGCTGGAGGCACTCGGTGCGAAGGTGATGCTGATGTGCGAGAAGGAATTCTGCCGCAAGGCAACTGTGTTGGAGAGAGCCTATGGATGGCCTCGCTGCCGTGTGACAGTGGGCGTGGATGGCTTCTTCTCGATGGCACGCAGCAAGCAGGCACTCGATATTCTCGGCAGAATAGAGGAGGAGGGCGTATTGGTGGTGAACTCCAGTCTGGGTGTAAACCGCTGCATCCGCCGCATCATGACCGAGCGTTTCATCGCCGGAGGCATCGCTACTCCCGAGAGCCGCATCATCGGCAGAAACGGAGAGATGGTGAAGGATATACACTATCCTTGCTGGCTGAAGCGTGGCGACGGCTGTGCGCAGCAGAAGGAGGATACCTGCTATGTGCAGAACGAGCAGGAGGCTGAGGCGCTGCTGAAGAATTTCTGGCTGCGTGGCATCACATCGGTGGTGGTGAACGAGCATCTGAAGGGCGACCTCATCAAGTTCTATGGCGTATCGGGTACCGATTTCTTCTATTGGTTCTATCCATCGAAATGCGGCCATCGCTCCAAGTTCGGACTGGAGGTGATTAATGGTGAGGCTCAGGGCATCGCCTTCGATGCCGAGGCGCTGAAGGCTGAGGCTGACAAGGCTGCCGACATGCTGAATGTGCCGGTATATGGCGGCGACTGTGTGGTCAGCGAGGATGGCAGCATCCGCATCATCGACTTCAACGACTGGCCTAGCTTTGCGCCATGCCGTGATGAGGCTGCGTTCTATATAGCAACAAAAATGGTTTGCACGCCCTGAAAGGGCAGAAGCTCCTAGCCCAGGGTAACACCCTGGGTTTATAGATAGATAATAGTCTGGCGCCCTGAAAGGGCAAAAGCTTTAAAATAAACAATAATTTTTAAAAAAAAGATGAATCAGGAATTTAAGGCTTCTCTGAAATCAGCGGATACCGAGGAGCACATTGATATTTATTTCTATCGTCCTATTGGCTACCAGTGGGCGCGATTCTTCCGCATGCTTCACGTCACCCCAAACGTGGTGACCATTCTTTCCATTTTCCTCGGCGTAGGAGCGGGCATCTGCTTCTATTTCGACGATTTGGCAATCAACATCTTGGGCATCTTCTTGCTCATTTGGGCAAACGTATATGACAGTTGCGACGGTCAGCTGGCACGACTCACCAATCAGAAGAGTGCCCTGGGCAGAATCCTGGATGGTGCTGCCGGCGACTTCTGGTTTGTCAGCATCTACTTCGCCATCTCCTTCCGACTGATGCCGGAGTGGGGCTGGAAAATCTGGGCACTCTGCATTGTTGCCGGTTTCGGATGCCATGCCATTCAGAGCCGTCTTGCCGACTACTACCGTCAGATTCACCTCTTCTTCCTGAAAGGAAAGGAGGGAAGCGAACTGGACGATGCCAGCAAGCAGGTAGAGCTGTGGAAGCAGATGAAATGGAAAAAGGAGCCTGTGCAAAAACTCTTCCAGTTCTTCTACAAGAACTATACCTTGGGTCAGGAGCGAGATACTCCTATCTTCCAGATATTCAAGAGAAATCTGCGCGAAAGATATCCGCAGCAGTTGCCTGAGCAGTTGCGTGCCGACTTCCGTGCGGGCAGTCTTCCACTGATGAAATATGCCAATATCCTTACCTTCAACTGGCGCAGCATCACGCTGTTCATCTCTATCCTGATAGGTCTTCCATGGCTTTATCCGGCTATCGAGATTACCGTGTTCAGCCTGATTTTCTTCTATATGAGAGGAACCCACGAGCGTCTTTGTCTGAAGCTCAACCAGAAGGTCCTGAAGGGAGAGTACGAGGCATAAACAATAACAAATACTTATATGAATAACAAGTTCAGAAATATATTCATGGCGTTCGGTATCATCGCCATCATCATCATGCTCTGCACGATGGATATGGACTATACCGATATCTGGCGCTATCTGAAGCAGGCGGGCATCTATTTCCCGCTGATTCTCGGTCTGTGGCTCGTGGTTTATTGGGTGAACACCGTTTCCTGGTGGCTCATCATCAACGACGAGGGTAGGGTAAAGGGACTCTCGTTCTGGCGAGTATATAAGCTCACCGTGAGCGGATTTGCCCTGAACTACACCACTCCCTGCGGATTGATGGGCGGCGAACCTTACCGCATTATGGAGCTGAAGCCTTTTACGGGTGTGAGCAAGGCTACATCATCGGTCATTCTCTATGTGATGATGCACATCTTCTCCCATTTCTGGTTCTGGTTCCTTTCGGTATTTCTCTATATCGCCCTGTATCCGATAGGGGTTCCTATGGGCATCATGCTGGGCTTCATCGCAGCCTTCTGCCTGCTCGGCATCTACTTCTTCGCCCGCGGCTACAAGACGGGAATGGCGCAGAAGGGCATCCGTCTGCTCACCCATATTCCTTTCGTGAAGAACTGGGCTAAGCGGTTTGAGCAGGAGAAGCAGGAGACCCTGGAGCAGATAGATTCGCAGATAGCCCTGCTGCATGGTCAGCACAAGAGCACCTTCTACAGTTCCCTCTTCTTCGAGGTGATGGCGAGAGTGCTCCAGAGCCTGGAGATTTATCTTATCCTGAAGGCTTTTGCGGCGGATATCAGCATCGTCGACAGTATTCTGATTCTTGCCTTCTCTTCGCTTTTCAGCAATCTCATCTTCTTCTCTCCTATGCAGTTGGGAGCCCGTGAGGGTGGTCTTGCCTTGGCGGTGGATGGCCTGCATCTTACGGGTGCCCTGGGTGTATATACCGGTCTCATCACCCGAATCCGTGAGCTGGTATGGATAGCCATTGGCATTCTGCTCATCAAGGTGGGAAACAAGGATCTGAAGAAGATTCAGGAAGAATACGAGGCTGATCAGAAGAGCCAGCAGCAAACAATTAATAAAGGAAAATAATGAAAGTACTGGATATAAAAGGAATCATTTTTGATTATGGTGGCACGCTCGATACCAGGGGCGACCACTGGTCGGAAGTGCTGTGGCAGGGCTACGAGCACTTCGGCATCGGCGTGGCTGATGACGAGGAAGTTGAGCCAGGAGTAAGTATCCACAAGCAGGCGTTTCGCGATGCCTACGTGTATGGTGAGCGAGCACTGGCTGTGAATCCCATCGTGACTCCCGATTTCCATTTCGAGGATATTCTCAGAGAAAAACTGATCCTGGAATTGAATTTCCTGGCAGGAAAGGAATTGCTGGAGACAGGAAAGGATGATTCTGAGAAACAGACGAAGCTTGGGAATCCCGGAAAAGATTCTGATGCTTCATCAGAAAGCCTTTTCCTCTCCCTTTCTGATTCAGAAATCCTGCAGATTGCTGTGGATATGGCCCGTTACATCAATGCCAAGACCCTTGCTCTTCTGAATGAAAACAAGCAGGTGTTGGAGCATCTGAAGCAGAAGGGTTATCCGATGGTGCTGGTTTCCAATTTCTACGGCAACATCAATCAGGTATTGAAGGATGCTGGAATTGATGGCTATTTCGAGGACGTGATAGAATCGGCAGTAGTGGGGGTGCGCAAGCCGAACCCAGCCATCTTCGCCCTCGGAGTCTGCGCCCTCGATCTTCCTGCCTCCCAGGTGCTGGTAGTGGGCGATACCTATGGCAAGGATATCATTCCTGCCCACAAGCTGGGTTGCCACACCCTATGGATCAAGGGATTGCAGTGGGAAGAGAAGAAGGTGGATGAATCCATCCCCGATGGCATCATCAAGAAACTCTCTGAGATGGAGGAATTTCTGAAAATCTCATAAAAAACTGAAATATATAATAGGTTTTTGCAGCTATTTACGAATAATGTTATAACTTTGCAGCCTGAAAGTAGAGAATGATTAATAATGGGCGCAAGGCCCCTATATATATAATAAGGTAATGAAAGGTATAAGAAAATTGTATTTGGTGCTCGTCCTCCTGGTGGTTTCTACACTCCAGATGATGGCGCAGCAGAAGATAACAGGTCGTGTCATCGACGATGACGGCTTTGCCGTATCGTATGCAAGCGTGCAGTACAAGGGACACAAAATTGCCGTTTCCAGTGATGGAGAAGGTAAGTTTACCATCGAAAAGAAGCCGGGACTGATGCTTACCGTCAGTGCTCTGAGCTACAAGACCGCAACGGTCAAGGTAGATGAGAAAACCAGCTTCCTCGAAATCAAGCTCAAGGACGATTCCCACAAGCTGGGAGAAGTCGTGGTGAAGTCGAAGAAGGGAAGATACAAGCGCAAGGATAACCCTGCCGTGGAACTCATGCGACGTGTCATCGCTGCCAAGAAGAAGAGCGACCTCAGCAACTATGATTATTATCAGTATGATAAATATCAGAAGATCACCCTTGCACTCAATGATATCACCAAGGAACAGATGGAGGGTAAGTTCTTCAGTAAGCGACAGTATCTTCTCGACCAGGTAGAGCTTTCGCCTTACAACGGCAAGCTCACCCTGCCGGTAAGTATCGATGAGACCGTTTCGCAGCACGTTTACCGCAAGGACCCGAAGAGTGAAAAGGATATCATCAAGGGTCAGCAGAGCAATGGTATCGGACAGGTGATCCAGACCGGAGAAATCCTGAATACAGCCATCAAGGATGTCTTTACCGATGTGGATATCTATGATGACTACGTGCGACTGCTCCAGTATCCGTTCCCGTCTCCGCTGGGCAGAACAGCCATCAGCTTCTATCATTATTATATAGAAGATACGGTGTATGTGAACCGCGACCTCTGCTATCATCTGCAGTTTATCCCGGCCAACAGTCAGGACTTCGGATTCCGAGGCGAGCTCTATGTGCTTGCCGACAGTACCCTGCACGTCAAGAAATGTAATCTCTACATGCCTCACAACTCAGCCGTCAACTGGGTGAAGGACATGAAGATTGAGCAGGAATACACCAAGCTCGACAATGGCGAGTGGGTGCTCACCAAGGATGATATGATAGCAGAGATGCACATGAACAAGCTGCTGCAGGACCTGCTTGTGGTGCGAAACACCCGAATCACCGATTACGCCTTCGATCCTCTGCCGAAGATGCTCTTCAAGGGCAAGGCAAAGGTAAGGCATGATATGGATGCGATGAACCGTGATGAGGCTTACTGGAACAAGTACCGACAGGTGGATCTCACCAAGAGTGAGTCTTCGATGGACAGTTTCATCCACCGCATGGAGAATTCCAAGGGATTCAAGTACATCATCTTCGGCGTCAAGGCGCTCATGGAGAACTATGTAGAGATAGGAAGCGGAGGAAAGGATGGCAGAAAGAGCCTCTTCGACCTCGGACCTATCAACACCTTCCTCTCCAACAACTACGTGGATGGCGTGCGCCTGCGTCTGGCAGCCCGCACCATGGCGGCACTCAATCCTCATTTCTTCTGGGATGGATATGGTGCCTACGGTACGAAGAGCCACAACTGGTACTACGGTCATCTCTTCACCTATTCGCTCAACAAGAAAAAGAACAGTCCGTTCGAATTCCCGATGCGCAAGTTCGTCTTCGAGATTGGTCACGATATCACTTCTCCATCCGATGACAACCTGCTGCACAACAAGGATAACTTCTTCATGACCATCCGTGCCGCTACGCAGGACCAGATGTATCTCTATCAGCGACAGAAGTTCAGCTTCGTCTATGAGACCGACTGGGGACTCCGCTTCGATGCGGGAATGAGATGGCAGAGCAACCGCACCGTGGGCAATCTGCATTATTTCAAGGTGAACACGGGCGAGGAAGTGAAGAAGATACGCACCACCGAGGCATCTGTGGGCATCGACTACAACCCGGGTGTTACCTATGTCAACACCAAGCAGCAGCGATTGCCTATCAATCTCGACAGTCCTGAACTCACCCTCCGCCATTCCATGGGTCTGGACGGATTCATGGGCGGTCAGTATCAGAGCAACCTCACCACTCTGGGCATCTACAAGCGCCAGTGGCTGGGCAGCTTCGGATATGTGGACTTCAATATCGTGGGCAAGATGCAGTGGAACAAGGTTCCATTCACCATGCTCGTCCAGCCACCAGTCAACCTCTCCATCTTCGAGCAGGAGGCAACCATCAGTATGATGAAAGACTGGGAGTTCCTGAGCGACCGCCAGCTCTTCTGGTCGGTAGCCTGGGATATGAACGGCAAGCTTCTCAACCGCATTCCGCTCATCAAGAAACTGAAGTGGCGCGAGTATGTAGCCGTGAAGGGAGTGTGGGGACAGCTCACCGACAAGAACAATCCGGTGAAGAATACATCGGATGACGTGATCTTCAAGTTCCCTAACAACTCCTATACCTTTGGCAACACGCCATATTGGGAGGTGGTAGCCGGTGTGCACAACATCTTCAAGTTCTTCGGAATCGATTATGTGCGCCGTATCAACTACCTGAATCATGCCAATGTAGATAAGTGGGGCATCCGAATGGGATTCCTCATGTCATTCTAGGAAAGATAAAACAGGGAGAACATAGCCTTTTGCTATGTTCTCCCTTCATCAAAGTTTGGTCATAAAAGAGTATATAACAACATAAAAGAAGGAGATTTGCTTATGAAGATTCTATTGGCAGATAAGCAGGATATCACGCGTGTCGGACTGATATACGTGATAGAGAAAATGGAAGGATTTGAAACCAAGTATGTGGAAGACAAGACAGAGCTGATGCTTGCCTTGCGGGAAAACGAAGATACGGTGGTGATACTCGATTACACGCTTTTCGATATCAATGATTCCGCCGAACTGCTCATTCTCAACCAGCGCTTTCCCTATACACGATGGCTGCTGTTCAGCGAAGACCTGAGTTCCGATTTCGTGCGTGTGCTCATCGCCAGCAGCAGTATGTTCAGCGTGCTCCTGAAGGAGAGTCCGCTGACGGAAATCAAGGAGGCGATACGCTTCTGCGTAGATAGCAAGCGTTTTGTCTGCCAGCGAATGATGGAGGTGCTCCTTACTCCGCCGCAGGAAGCAGAAGAAAAGGTGAATCTCACCAAGACCGAAACCGAGATTCTCAAGGATATCGCCCTGGGTATGACAACCAAGGAAATCGCCGAGAAGCGCTTCTCCAGTTTCCATACCGTGAATACCCACCGGAAGAATATCTTCAGAAAGCTCGGTGTGAACAACGTGCACGAAGCAACAAAGTACGCACTTCGCGCCGGACTGGTAGATTCTGCGGAATATTACATCTAGAAGAAATTCATCACATAACTAACTTATTATACATGAAACAGCGTAGAACGTCATTAAAGGACCTTGCAGATAAGCTTGGTGTCGAGAAAATCTACAAGGAGGTGGTGCCGATGATTCTCAAGATACGTGAAAGTTCTGAAAAAATACAATGAAACTAATAAGAAGAAACCTTTTCAGATGCATCCTGATGCTCGTCTGCTGGATGCTCTCCATCGCTTCCGCCAGTGCCTTCGGTATGTATGGTTCGATGGAATTCAATCGCCTGACCAATCGTGACGGATTGAGCAATACACAGGTGAATGCCATACTGAAAGACAGTCATGGCTATGTGTGGCTGGGTACCCAGTCGGGGCTCAACCGCTTCGACGGCTTCCGCATGAAGACCTTCTTCTGCGATGCCAACAATCCCCATTCCATTCCCAACAATCTGGTAGATGAGATTCAGGAAGATATCCATGGCAATCTGTGGATACATACCTCTGTGGGTTATTGTGTCTTCAGATATGATACCGAGCAGTTCGACCGCAAGCCCGAGGGTCTGCTCCAGAAGATAGGCGTGGAGGGGGCTCCCCAGAAGGTCTTCATAGATTCTAAAAAGAATATGTGGATCAGCGTGTATGGCAAGGGTATCTATTTCGTAGATGCCCAGTATCAGACTGCCTATCTTTTTCCTTCCTCCCCGAAGGCTTCCCGGAAAACTTCCCCGAAGGCTTCCCGGAAAACGTCCCGAAACAGCTTGCCTGATACTCAGGTAAGCTGCATCCGTGAGCATGGGGGGCAGGCGCTGGTCTCCTTTGTTGATGGCAGCATCTACCGCCTCGACGGCTATGCACAGGAGGTGGTATGGAAGGATCGCTTCATCGCCTCTCATCATCTTTCTACCGATCAGCTTCCTTTTACCTTTGTAGATAACAAGGGCAACTACTGGGTAGCTTCCAATGTGGGTACCTATGTCTATGGTCAGGCTCAGAAGAAATGGTTTATGAGCGGAGCCAGCTTCCTGGCTTCCGTGGGCATCGTGGTGCCTCCGTCGGTGGGCAAGGTGCTGCTCAAGGATGTGGCCTTCGATTCCAAGGGCAGGGTGTGGTTTGCCACCGATCATAATGGTCTGTTCCTCGTAGATTACGGCAGGAAAATCTTCCGCCAGTTTCTATACGATCCGAACAACCGTACTTCCATCTCCGACAATTCGCTCCTGCGTGTCTATGTAGATGACAGGGATGCCCTCTGGGTGGGATCCTATAAGAATGGCGTGAGCTATTATTCGGCGGCAGCCACCAAGTTCTATACCATTCCGATAGGAGATGTCTGTACCATTACACAGGACCGGAACGGAGTTCTGTGGTGCGGAACCAATGATGCGGGCATCGTGGCGTATCATCTGGGCACCGGTCAGACCACCCGTTTCCATTCTTCTGAAACGGGACTGGGCTCCGAGGTGGTGGTCAGCAGTACTACCATGCACGATGGCTCCCTCTATTTCGGAACCTATAATGGCGGACTGGCCTGCTATGCCCATGGTGTGTGGAAATCCTATCATGCTGGCACCAGCGGACTCTGCAGCAACAGCGTGTGGTGTCTCGCCGAAACACCCGATCATCGCCTGCTGATAGGTACGCTGGGCGGAGGTTTCCAGATCTTCGATCCTGCCACAGGGAAGTTTGCTACCTATCATACCGGCAACTCCAAGCTGTCTTCCAATTATATCAGCTCCGTCTTCATGCAGAATGCCCATCAGGCGCTGCTGGGCCATTCCCAGTATATGTCGGTCTTCGATTTCCGAAATGGCAAGATTCAGAACCTGGACCATTCCTTGGGGGGAAAGCCGTTTATCAGTCCGTCGGTCAACTATGCCATGCTCGACAGTCGCGGACTTCTCTGGGTAGCCACCCCTTCCGGCATTGCCATGTATGATACCCATTCCGACCAGATGGAGTCTATCAATGAACTGAATGGTACGCCGGGGGCCGTGGGCTGTGCCGTCATCGAAGACAGGCAGCACCACATCTGGCTGGTTTCCGAATACGGGGTTACCCATGTCAATGTAGAGAAGGGCAAGGATGGAAGGTGGAATCTGAAGATGACCAATTACAATTCTCTCGACGGATTGCAGGAGAGGCAGTTCAACTATCGCTCTGCCTGTCTGCTGCATAGTGGCGATATCGCCATAGGTGGTCTGGATGGTGTGAATATCATCAGCCCACGGGTGGCACAGACCCGGAAGACGCATATCCGTGCGCTCTTCAGCGGACTGGTGCTCTTCGATCATGCCCTGACGGCAGGCGAGGAGTATGAGGGCAGGGTAGTGATGGAGAAGTCGCTGGATGCCAGCCGTGAAATCTACCTGAACTACAAGGATCATGCCTTCACCATCCAGTTGGCTGCAAGCGAGGTGACGGTGCCTGCACGCTGCCGCTTCCTCTACCGCATGAAGGGAGTAAGCGATAAGTGGCTCCTCACTCCGGTGGGTAGTCCGGAGGTTACCTTCACCAATCTTTCTTCTGGCAGCTATACCCTGCAGGTGAAGGTGGTGAATGGCGATGGCTCTGTGAATGATGAAATCAGCGAACTGCAGATCCATATGGCGCCTCCGTTCTATCTCTCCCTTTGGGCATTTATCGTCTATATCCTGCTTATCGTGGCTGCTCTCTACCTCTATCGCCGCAGGATGATGGAGCGCCAGCGCCTGCAGTTTGAGCGCAGAAGCATGGAAGATAACATGAAGAAGACGAAGGAGCTGAACGAGCTGAAGCTGAATTTCTTCACCAATGTGAGCCATGAGCTCCGCACCCCGCTCACCCTCATCCTCTCTCCACTGGAGTCGATGATACGTGAGGAGGCGAATAACGGCAAGCGCCGCAAGCTGGAACTCATCCACCGCAACGCCACCCGACTGCTCAACCTGGTGAATCAGATTCTCGACTTCCGCAAGTTCGACCAGAACAAGGAGAAGCTCAATCTGGCTCCTACCGAGATGGTCAGCTTCATCGACAATATCTGCTCTTCCTTCCGTATCCTTGCCAACAACAAGGTGACGCTCATCTTCGAGTCGCAGCTGCCTCGCTTTACGATGAACATCGACCCCGACAAGGTGGGAAAGATCCTGAATAATCTTCTGAGCAATGCCTATAAGTTCACTCCCGATGGCGGCACGATTACCGTCTCGGTGTTTGCCAAGACCCGACAGGAGATGAAGGGCGGCGACCACGACTGGCTCTGCCTCTCGGTAGCCGATACCGGCAAGGGTATCAGCGATGAAGAGAAGAAACTGGTCTTCGACCGCTTCTATCAGATCAACGGTACGGAGATGCAGCCAGCCGGCGGCAGTGGCATCGGATTGAATCTCGTCAAGAAGTTTGCTGCCTTGCATGGGGGTAATGTCATGGTGCGCGACAATGCGGGCGGCGGTTCCGTGTTTGTGGTAGAGCTGCCTATTCCAGAGGATAAGACGGCGAATGCCAGTGCTACAGAAGATGATGATGCACTCTATGGAATGGGCTATGAGGCACCTCAGGCAAAGGATAGCCAACTGGCATCGCAGAAACCGGTCTTGCTGCTGGTAGATGACAGTGATGATTTCCGTGAGTTCATGCGCGAACTCCTCTCCGACTACCAGGTGGTAGAGGCGGTGAACGGCAAGGATGCCTGGGATAAGATCATAGAACAGCGGCCTGACATCATACTCAGTGATGTGATGATGCCGGTGATGGATGGCAACGAACTCTGCCGACAGGTGAAGGAGAATGACGAGACGGCTTCCATTCCTTTCGTCATGCTCACAGCCCGTCTTGCCGATGAGCATCGCAAGGAGGGACTGGCGAGCGGGGCTGATGAATATATCACCAAACCATTCAATATCGACATGCTCAATCTCCGGCTCCGCAATCTCCTGAATCTCGTGAAGCGCTCGGGTGGAGCTATGACGCGGCACAAGGATGAACCGGTGAAGGAGAAGCAGCTCAACAACGGACGGTTTGCATTGAATGCCTCCGACCAGCGCTTCCTCGACCAGCTCAACACCTATCTGCAGGAGAATATGTGCGATCCGGATACCTCGGTGGAGTCTATCAGCGAACATCTCGGCATCTCGCGCGTACAATTATATAAGAAACTCATCTCGATCAAGGGCATCACGCCTTCAGAATATCTCCGCTCCATGCGTATCAGTTATGCTGAGGAACTGATGCGCCAGGGAAATCTGAACGTAAGCGAGATTGCCTATAAGGTGGGATTCAACAATCCACGCTATTTCTCCAAGTACTTCCAGGATGCCTATGGCGTAACTCCTTCGCAGTACCGGAAACAGATGAACGGGGAACCTGTCTAGGAGTTAAATCCTGTTTTTTTTGATAACAAGAGGGTATAAAATGAAGTAGGAAACATTTTATACCCTCTTTGTTTACATATCAGAACTTGATTACCAATAAAAAAATGTATTTTTGCAGCAGAATTTAATAATCGCAGCAAGAATAAACAAGAATCAATAAATAAAACTAAATAATATCAAGTATGAAACTGACTAAATCGTTATTCGTATCAGCAGTATTGTTCTTGAGCGCCACAGGTGCCCAGGCTGCTGGCTTCGTACAGAAAGGTAATTATCTTACCGTACAGTTGAAACAGCATCAGAACTATGGTCCGTCGCAAATCCGCCTCCAGGTGGTCACCGACCGCATCATCCGTGTGCAGGCTACGGCGGAGCAGAGTTTCCGTAACAAGCAGAGTCTCATCATCGTGCCTCAGAACTCCAAGGCGAAATACAAGGTAGAGGAGCAGGGCGATGACCTCATCATCACTACCGCTGCCATGCGTGCCGTATTGAACGAGGCTACCGGACAGATTACCTTCTACGATCTCAAGGATCAGGTATTGTTGAAAGAGGTGGCACAGGGAGGAAAGACCTTCAAGCCTTTTACCGTGCCCGACCGTGAGATCGGTGTGGATATTGCCAAGGTACCCGATGCTCAGAAGCACGGATGGTCATGGCGTGCCCTCTTTGATTCGCCAGACAATGAAGCCTTCTATGGCCTCGGTCAGCACCAGAGCGAAGAGCTCAACATGAAGGGCAAGAACGAAGACCTCTTCCAGTATAACACCAAGGTGAGTGTGCCTTTCGTCATCTCCAACAAGAACTACGGCATCCTCTGGGATTCCTATTCCTACAGCCGATGGGGTAATCCGGACGATTATCTCCAGCTGAACCGTGCCTTCAAACTCTACGACAAGGACGGAAAGGAAGGACAGCTCACCGGTACTTACGTGGATAAGAACGGGCAGAAGATTGTACGTGGCGAGGACAGCATCTACTTTGAATATGCCATGCCTGAGACTTCAGAAATCTGCAACCAGACCGATAAGGGAGGCATACAGAACCTGCCTAAGGGGTTTGCGCTGAATGGCTCCAAGGTGGTTTACGAGGGATATGTAGAGGCGCCAACCAGCAGCTTCTATCAGTTTATCCTCTACTATGCCGGCTATATGAAGATCTATATCGACGGCAAGCTGGTGGTGCCTGAGCGCTGGCGTACCGCCTGGAATCCGAATTCCTATAAGTTTGAGACAGCCATTCCGAAGGGCAAGAAGACCCCTATCCGCATCGAATGGCAGCCGGATGGCGATGTTTCCTACTGCGGTCTCCGTGTGGCTGCCCCACGTTCTGAGGCTGAGAAGAACCAGCTGAGCATCTGGAGCGAGATGTCGCCGGATATGGATTACTACTTCATCGCCGGAAAGAATATGGACGAGGTAATCTCGGGCTATCGCACCCTTACCGGCAAGGCACCGGTATATCCTAAGTGGGTGCTCGGCTTCTGGCAGAGCCGCGAGCGCTATCAGAGCAGCAAGGATATCGAGGAGAACATGAAGAAGTTCCGCGACCTGAAGATTCCGGTGGATAACATCGTACAGGACTGGAACTACTGGAAGCTGGATTCATGGGGAAGCCACGAGTTTGAGGCGGCACGCTATCCGAACCCTCAGGCGATGCTCGACAGCGTGCACGCCCTGCATGGAAGATTCATGATTTCGGTTTGGCCGAAGTTCTATGATACCGTGAAGAATTACAAGGAACTGGATGCCAAGGGGTGGATGTATCACCAGGCTATCAAGGATGATATCCACGACTGGCTCGGTTTCCGCGGCTCCTTCTATGATGCCTACGATGCCGGAGCCAGAAAGATGTTCTGGCGACAGATGGATGAGAATCTCTATACCAAGTATAAGTTCGGTATCGATGCCTGGTGGATGGATGCATCAGAACCAAACGTTCGTGACTGTACGCCGATGTGGTACCGCAAGGCGCTCTCCGGTCCTACCGCCCTGGGTACGGCTACCGAGTATTTCAATGCCTACAGCATCGTGAATGCCGACGCCATCTACAATGGTCAGCGCAGCGTGAACCCTAACCAGCGTGTCTTCCTCCTCACCCGTTCGGGCTTTGCTGGCGAACAGCGCTACAGCACCGCTACCTGGTCGGGCGACATCGCTACCCGCTGGGAGGATATGCGTGCGCAGATGACTGCCGGACTGAACTATTCCATGGCAGGTCTTCCTTTCTGGGGAATGGACCAGGGTGGTTTCTGTGTGGAAAACCGCTATGTGGCAGCCCAGCAGGAGTTTGACAAGACCGGTAAGGAGAATGCCGATTTGAAGGAGTGGCGTGAGTTGCAGGCTCGCTGGAACCAGTTTGGCTGTTTCGTTCCGCTCTATCGTGCCCACGGTCAGTGGCCGTTGCGTGAGGTGTGGAACATCGCTCCAGCCGATCATCCTGCCTACAAGACCATCGTAGCTTACGACAAGCTCCGTTATCGCCTGATGCCTTACCTCTACAGTATGGCGGGAATGGTGCATCTCAAGGATTACACCATGATGCGCGGACTGGTGATGGATTTCAATGGCGATGAGAAGGTGTTGGATATCAAGGATCAGTGGATGTTCGGTTCTGCCCTGATGGCTTGTCCTGTAGGCGAGTATCAGAAGTATTCACGCGAAGTCTATCTGCCTAAGCAGAAGGGCTGGTACGATTTCTATACCGGAGCATATCATGCAGGCGGTCAGACCATCGTGGCTGATGCGCCATACGATAAGATTCCTGTCTTCATCCCAGAGGGCGCCATCCTTCCGATAGGTCCTGAGATGCAGTGGAGTGATGAGAAGAAGCCGGAGCTGATCGACCTCTATGTCTATGCCGGCAAGGATGGCTCTTATACCTTGTACGAGGATGAGGGCACGAACTATAACTACGAGAAGGGCAAGTATGCTGTAATCGATTTCAAGTATGATGATGCCCGGAAGCAGGTTACCATCGGTGCCCGCAAGGGTAGTTTCGACGGCATGCTCCAGAAGCGCCGCTTCAACATCATCCTGGTAGATCAGAAGAAGCAGCAGGGCGTGAATCTCGCCAAGTCGCCTAAGGGCAAGGTAGTGAAGTATTCCGGTCAGGCAATGACTGTAAAATTGAAATAATATGAAGAAGATATTTGCTTTAGCAATTCTACTATTGGGCGCTCAGTCTTTGAGCGCCCGCGATCGCCAGTCTTTTGATAAAGACTGGCTTTTCGTTTTGGCTGATAGTGCCGGTATGCAGAATTCGGAGTATGCCGACGGGCATTGGCGCCGCCTGAATCTCCCTCACGACTGGGCGATAGAGGGCGATTTCTCTCCATCGAATCCTTCGGGAGCCAGCGGTGGTGCTCTTCCGGGCGGCATCGGATGGTATCGCAAGCACTTCTCTCTTTCGCCAGACGAGAAGTACGACCGCTTCACCATCACCTTCGATGGCGTGTATATGAACTCCACCGTCTATATCAACGGTCACAAGCTCGGCACCCGTCCCTACGGCTACAGCACCTTCGAGTACGATCTTACACCTTATATATATAAGAAGGGTGACAACGTCATCGCCGTGAAGGTGGATAACAGCGACCAGCCCAACAGCCGCTGGTATTCGGGCTGCGGCATCTACCGCCACGTCTGGCTTACCAAGACTCTGAAGGAGGCATACATTCCACAGTGGGGGCAGTATGTGGCTACCACGCCGAAGGGTGATGTCAAGGTGAAGGTGGATTTCCACGCCAGTGGCAGCAGGATGAAACTATCCATCCGCAATACCATCTACGATGCGGCTGGCAAGGTGGTGGCAAGGAGCCAGGGCACCCAGAGCCAGCAGCTCAAGGTAAGGAAACCTCATCTCTGGTCTATCGGCAAGGGTTATCTCTATACCGTGAAGAGCGAACTGGTGGTAAATGGCAAGGTGGTGGATACTGCCACTACGCAGACCGCATTCCGTAATGTGAGGTTTGATGCCCGGAAGGGTTTCTTTCTCAATGGCGAGAATATGAAGATCAATGGCGTGTGCGAGCATCACGATTTCGGATGTCTCGGTGCCGCCCTCAACGAGGATGCGCTTCATCGCAAGCTCACCATCCTCAGGGATATGGGTGTGAATGCCATCCGAAGCAGTCATAATCCTCCGGCTCCCGAACTCCTGAATATGTGTGATTCCATGGGAATCATGGTGATGGACGAGAGCTTTGATATGTGGCGCCGCAAGAAGTCGAATGGCGATTATGCCCGTTTCTTCGATGAATGGCACCAGCGTGATCTCTCTGATCTGGTGAAGCGCGACAGGAATCATCCTTGCATCATCATGTGGAGCATCGGCAACGAGGTGCTCGAACAGTGGTCGGATGCCGCTGCCGATACCTTGAGTCTGGAGCAGGCGAATCTCATCCTGAATGCGGGGCATGATGCCTCTACCCTGGCACATAGCGATGAGCTGAGCGTGAATTCGCTTCTCACCCGTCATCTGGCAGATATCGTGAAGAAGTATGATCCGTGGGGCGCCCGTCCGGTAACTGCCGGATGCAACGAGCCTGACCCTAAGAATCATCTCTTCAAGAGCGGTGCCATCGATGTCATTGGATTCAATTATCATCATCAGTGGGCGAAGGATGTTCCTAGGAACTTCCCGGGCAAGCCGTTCATCTTCTCCGAGAGTGTTTCGGCACTCCAGACGCGTGGTTATTACCGGATGCCGAGCGACAGCATCTATACGGCTCCGGTGGAGTGGTGGCTGCCATATACCGATCCATCCTTCAAGTGTTCGGCGTATGATAATATGCATGCCTCCTGGAGCAGTACGCACGAGGAGACCTGGGATGTGGTGAAGCACAATGATTTCGTGGGCGGACAGTTTATCTGGACTGGTTTCGACTATATCGGCGAACCGACTCCGTATGCCTATCCGGCACGCAGCAGTTATTTTGGCATCATCGACCTGGCTGGTCTTCCTAAGGACAGCTATTATATGTATCAGAGTGAGTGGACGAAGAAGCCTGTTCTCCATCTTTTCCCTCACTGGAACTGGCTTCCAGGCCAGCAGATAGATATGTGGTGCTATTACAACCAGGCAGATGAGGTAGAGCTGTTCATCAATGGCAAGAGCCAGGGCATCCGGAAGAAGAAGGTGCATGGAGAGGGGAATGGCGCCGCCTTTGATCGCAGCACCGAGTACCACGTAATGTGGCGAGTAATTTTTGAGCCGGGTGAAGTAAAAGTCGTAGCGAGAAAGCAGGGCAGGGAGATTTCATCCCAGACCATCAAGACTGCCGGTCCTCCTCATCATCTCGTCTTGAAGAAGACCTATCAGAACACCCTCGCATCAGGCGTTCTTGGGGATTTGCAATCCCCATCATCCCCTACAACCTTCGTAGAAGTAAATGTAGTAGATAAGGATGGCAATCTCTGTCCGAATGCCGAGAACGAGATCTATTTCTCTTCTACCGCCGAGATTCTGGGCACGGATAACGGCAATCAAACCTCCCTGGAGCGTTTCACCGATCCAAAGAGAAAGGCATTCTTCGGCAAGTGCATCATCGTCTTGCGAGGTCACGGCACGCTCCGTGCCGAATCCATAGACTTACAACAAGCTACCCTTCAATTATAAAAACAAAAAAAGCATGCCAAAGTCATTTCGACTTTGGCATGCTCATTTAAGTTACATACAGCTCGTCACGCCCAGAGAGCAATATACAAAGTGCAGCCTTTCTTCTTTTGACGATGCAAAGATACGGCTTTTTTAGGGAACCACCAAAAAACAGGGTGTGACAAGCCCCGATTTCAGCAGCCACAGAATACGAATCCCGTTAATAATTCTAACTCGCTCTAAATTGGACTTTGATTGAAAATCAAGAAGTTGGGCGTTTGCCTATATTATATAGGTAA
>ERZ791626.109-NODE-109-length-95211-cov-5.928444_pt1 | contig 95211 bp, 81 predicted proteins | sample MGYA00510266_ERZ791626 | MGnify/ENA primary metagenome ERZ791626 (study PRJEB30046, sample SAMN00715208) | human gut metagenome | study: EMG produced TPA metagenomics assembly of the A metagenome-wide association study of gut microbiota in type 2...
CATAATATTTTTTCTTTGCCTTAAGCTTTTTAACGGTAGTCTTTGTAGTTTTCTGCTTCTTTATTGTTACGGTTTTCTTGTTTTTCTTAAACTTCTTATCAGTTGCAACTTGAACTTGATAACCCTTTACACCGCTTACCTTTTTCCAAATAACTGAAATTGCTTTCTTTGCAGCTTTCACCTTTTTGATTGAAGCCGATTTTGGCTTTGCCACTGTTTTAAGTGCAGTCGTCGCCGAGTTAGGTGCAGGTGAAGGATTCGGAGTGATAGTCGAGGTTGAAGGCGCAACTGAAGGTAAACCAGAATTTGAAACAGGAGGATTTATTGGTGTTGTTGGATTTTCGGTCGGCTTTTCAGCAGGTCTTTCTAACTTATCTGTAAAATGATCTTTATAGGTGTAATTGCAAACTTCACAAGTGTAGATTGTGTAACCCTGTGCATCATAAGTCGGTAAAACAACTTGCTTTGAATATGTATGCTTACCGGTTGGGCTTATAACCGCTTCTTCCTGCTTGGTACAGGTATTGCATACTCGTGTTTTTTTACCCTCATCTACGCAGGTAGGCTCGGTTTCAACCGTCCATTCGCTCCAATCGTGAATATGCTTTTCAATCAATACCGATGAATTATTATCGCCGATATTAACTTCGTTTGAATCACTTGTTACGCTTGCAGTAATAACTGCTCCGCCCTCTTCTTCATAAGTTAATTCATCATCACTTATATTAAACTGAACAATATTTGTTTGAAGCGGCAAAAGTGTATCAACATTAGAAGTGTAAACTTCATTTTCTCCGTTTTTGAATACAACATTCACATTTTTTGCTTCAACTGTACCTATATTGTGAATTTGGGCGGTAATTACATTTTCCGTGCCAAGCTTTTCAAGTGTAATATCATCTACTGATAAATCGGCATTACCCACTTCAAGCTGTGTATCTGCCGAAGCGTCACCGCTTGTTGCGTTTACTGTAACAGTTCGCCTTTCAAATGTTTCGCCAGAAGTTGACGGTACATAATCAAGTTCAACAACATCATAGTCACCTGACGGTATATCAACAGTTTTGTTTACACTTTGTGAATATCCCAATGAATCGGTAATTGCAAAATCAATTGATTTAATATTTTCTGTTCCGTTATTTTCTACCAAAACATTAAGCTTGGTTTGACCGTTACTGTTAAGCTGTGATTCATCAACGGTATCAAGCGTAACATCAAATTTATTAAATCCGTCTGTATTAAATACGCATAAATCTGTGCTTCCGTTTACAATACTTCCGTCTTGCTCTGTTCTTCCGGTAATGTTATATGCACCAAAGAGCTTGCCACCGTAATTTGCAATACTCAACTGGCTTACAAGCTTGCCATAATCGGTAATTGCAACAGGTTCACTCCATGCACCGTTCACAAGTTCGCTTGTATAAAATTCAGTACCCAAATCGGATGTTTGTGACCAAACAGCTCTGATACCGTCATCGGTAGCAGCTAATTGAAGGTTACCTGCAATTTTATTATTTTCAAGCGAAAGCTTCGGTGTATCACCGTCAAGCATATAAATACCGCTGTTTGATGTATAGAAAAGTGTATCATTTACACTTGCAAGCGAAGTCGGAATTTCCTGCTTATCTATTCCGTCATTATCTGTAATTTGAACTTTATTTTTATATAAGTTCAAATCATTTGTATTTTCATTGCCGCAATCACTTTCAGCAGTATAATAAATATCATTGCCGATAACTTTAAGCTCATAAATATAGTTTAAGCCGCTGTAAACAGTTGATACATTGCCGGCAAAATCAGACTTCATAATTGAGCAGGAATTTGCCGAAAAGTCACTTGATGTGCAATTTGCCCAATAAAATACAGGCTGTGAATTTTCAACTGCAATGCAAGGCAAATAATCAAATGTATCATTTGAAGTAATAAATTTAACATCATCAAATGAATTATTATTTGCATTGTATTTTGCAATTTTTATTTCTGCTTTTTTATTAAGTTCATCTAATCTTTCTTCATCACCTTTAGCAAATTTAGCATTAAATTTTTGATATGCAATATATATATCATTACCAACTGCTGTTGCAGATACTTGGTAATCAATCATTCCGTCATCATCAACTGCTTTAGGTACAGACCAAGAACCGTTATTGTAAAGCGAATATACAAGCCTATATCTGTTATAAGTATCACGCGATTTGTCATCATCAACCCATATAAGCATCATTTTATCCCCTGCTGTTACAAGCTGTGGGCGCTGAAATTCATTAACAGATGATTCAAGGGTTGTATTTGCAAAAGTAAGCTTGCTTGCACTTCTTGCCTTGCGCTTTGCCGAAGTTTGCGTGCCGACCCATTTTTGATTATTTATATAATCACGAGATAAAAGCGTGGTTTTTTCACTTGTTTGGCTTACGGTTTTATCTATAAATTCAGTCATAGCATAGGTGGTTGCAATTTGGCGGCGAACCTGCTTTGACTTTGTACCGAAATATTCATCAAGCAAATTAAATGTTCCGTCAATAATCGTACCGCTTGCTTCACCGATAATATAATGTGCTTCCCAACCTATTTCACCATCAACACCAAGAGTAAAATGTTTTTTCTTAATGGCATATTCAACAGGCATTTCTGCTTTTGCATATACACCGCCTGATACTGCACCTTCAAGCCCGATACCTGCTCCGCCTTTAACTTTAGGTGTTAAATGAACAGTAACATCAAATTCAAAAGGAAAATCACCGTCAGGCACAGTTCTGCCGGCATTTGCAGTAGCACCGGCTTCTGCCCCGGCTTCTACATAAGCATAGAAAATCGGTACACCAAAAGGTCCAAATTGACTTTTTATCTTATACGCAAATTCAGCCGCAACAGTACCGCATACTTCCGTAAACTGAAGTCCGCCCGTATCGGTTATATATCCCTCAAGGTAGCCTAAAAAGTCGGTTTTATAAGTTTCTTTTTTGCTTGAACCTTTTTCGCTTAAACCTTTTGTCTTTTTAAATTCCTGAAACTTTTTATAAGCATCTTTAGTTTCTTCCGTTGCTTTTTGTATACCTTTGCAGGAATCTTTAAATGAAAGCCACTTTGTTTCCGTATCACCGTCTTTATCGGTTGAATCACTGTATCCGAATATATCAAACCCAACAGAGATTTTAACCTTGTTTCCGGTAATTTCTACACCTACCGGGCATTTAATAAAATCAAGCGATGCTTCAGTTCCACCTATAATAGGCACGCTGTCGGAAAGCTTAAACTTCCCTGTTTGACCACCTAAAACATTTACGGTTGATGAATTTAAAATATTCTTTACCGAATTGCTTAATTCTTTGCCCTTTAACATCAATGGCATAGGCTCACTTGCCACACCGTCGCATACAACATATGCGTAAAGTGATTTGCCGGCTTGTACTTTTGAAGCAAGGTCAATTTTGCTTGCCACACCGTTTGTAATCTCTGTTTTATACTTGCCGTTTCCGTCATTTTGAATCAAGTAATATTTTACATCCTTTGCTCCGTTAGTTACAGCGGAAATAGCAATATTATATTTAGCATTGTCAAGCAATGTCATACTGCTGTATTGAACATCACAATAAGAAGTTTTAGGCTCATTGTTATCATCAAGCTGTTGAACATAGACGGAGGAGACATACGGTTTTCCGTCTTTTCTGTCTTTAGTCATATAAATATTATGACTGTCTGAATTTGAATATTTAATATCACTTGTAACTTGAGCAGGGATAATATAATCTCTGAAATCATCTTTTGTAAACTTAATTTCTTTTCCTTTTATATCATTCTTTTTAACAACCTTTTTCTTGTCAAATTGTGATGAATTTTCAGCAATATTCATATTGACAGATTTAAGCTTAAGATTTATATCTTTTACGCTGTCAATAATAGCAGTGCTGTTGTAAACTGTAAAAGAGGTTTCATCTTCGTTGGTTACTAAAGGAAATTTTCCATTCCAATTATAATGAATGGTTGCGTTTGTTAAATATTGATTATTAGAGCCTATATGTATCTTACTCCATTCGCTTTGCGAACCTGTATAGTATACATCCTTTAAACTTGTGCAAGAATCAAATGCACTCTTACCAATACTTGTTACACTGTTTGATATTGTTATACTTGTTAAATTTTCGCAATAGTAAAATGCATCATCACCAATACTTGTAACACTATTTCCTATTGTTACATTTGTTAAACTTTTACAATTAGAAAATGCACGTTCACTAATATCTGTTACACCATCGGGGATTGTTACACTTGTTAAGCTTGTACACCAATAAAATGCGCCATCACCAATACTTGTTACGCTATTTGGTATTTCTACACTTGTTAAATTAGGAGAATAAGCAAACGCATAAACACCAATACTTATTACGCTGTTTGGTATTGTTATACTTGCTAAATTTAAGCAATCTTCAAACGTACCAATACCAATATTTGTTACGCTATCTGGTATTTCATATGTTCTATCTGTTTTTCCGGCAGGATACTTAATCAATTTTGTCTTGTTTTTACAAAATAAAACACCATCAAAAGAAGCATAATCCTTATTATTTTTTGAAACTTCAATTGTCACTAAACTTGTACATTTTTCAAATGCATAACGACCAATACTTGTTACACTGTTTCCGATAGTTACGGTTGTTAAATTTGTGCAACGATAAAATGCACGTTCGCCAACATCTGTTACACTGTTCGGTATTGTTATATCTATTAAACTTGCGCAATCATCAAATGCCCAATGTCCAATACTTGTTACGCTATTTGGTATTTCTACTCTTTTTAAACCTGTGCAACCGGAAAATGCACCACTGCCAATACTTGTTACGCTATCCGGTATTATTACACTTTTTAAACTTGTACAATCATTAAATGCATAACCCGCTATGATTCTTGTACCGTCTATAATTGTGTAATCAGTTGTCAAATTAAAATCATTATTTATGTTTATTAAACAATCTGATAAATATAACACACCATTAACCCAATTTGATTCATCATTATAATAATTAGTATTATAAAATGCATTTGTGCCAATACTTGTTACACTATCAGGTATTGTTATGCTTGTTAAATTTTCGCAATAATAAAATGCTCTGTCATCAATATTTGTTACGCTACCAGGTATCGTTACGTTTGTTAAACTTGTACAATAGGAAAATGCATAAACACCAATACTTGTTATATTGTCAGGTATTGTTACACTTGTTAAACTTGTACAACCATAAAATGCCCAATCACCAATACTTGTTACACCACTTTCTATAATTACCGTTTTAACAGAACTATTAAAATAAAACGGACTGTTAGTTGAATAATCAGTCATTTTACCTGTACCGTTGATTGTAAGCACACCTGTCGAGGTATCAAGTAAATATGTAACATTATCACCGCATTTACCGGTTTTAACAGCGGCATACGCAGTTAAATTCAATCCCGATGTTATGGTTAAAAGCATAGCAAGGGATAAAAGCAAACTTAAAATCTTTTTCATTTTCATCCTCCAACAAATATAAATGTTAATAAAATATTAACACATATATTTAACTATTACAATTACAAAACGATTACAAAAAAATAAAGGCAGTCAAACGACTGCCTTTAATCCCTTTGAGTGCAACAAGTTGCACCCACCTCCTATTTGCAAAGGAGGTGATTATTCTGTTTTACCTTTTAGCTGGTGGACAAATTTTTGAAGTTCCGTCATATTAAAAGTATATCTGCCCATATCGGTATTAGGGATATAATACCTGGAGCAAACTTCACTGCCGAGCGGTGCAAAAGACTGCTTAAGCGAATTATACATATAATCTGCCGACTGCCTTGCATTTGAGCCGCTTGCTATGACTGCGCCTACCCTTTTCGGCTTTTTTACCGGCGGGTTTGCGCCACGCTTAAAGCGAGCGTTATAATAACGCTGAAATCTATCCAAAATAGCTTTAGTTGGAGCCGGGAAAAAGTTATTATAAACAGGAGTGAAGAAAGCGATATAATCGGCATCTTCAAAATCTTCAAAAAAGACATCCAAATCTTTATTTGAGCATCCTTCGTGATATTCACACCACTTACAATCGGTACACGGTGCGGGAGAAAGCTTATAACTGTCATAAACTTTGATTTCACAATCAAGGAAATATTTACTGACTTGGTTAATAAGTTCCCGGCAGATACCGTCTTGCCGCGGCGAGCCCATAATTATCAATAATTTTTTCATTATTCTGCCACAGTGTATTCAATAGAATTAGCTTCACACCAATCTTTAACTTTATCAATCACAAATTTATTTTCAAATTCATCAAAGCCTTCGCTGATTGAAGAATAAGCATTAAAATACTTCCAAAAAGTATCAATATATTCATTACCTGAAAGTTTTTCAAGCACAGCGCTTACTTTTTTATTATCAAGAAATTTGATATATGCCCTGATAACTTCTTCATTTGAAATGGTTAAAAACGGAATAAAACCGTTAGCCATTAAATCTTCGGTATCGGCACATTCAAGTTCTGCACTTGAATGAATTTGCGAGTCAATTCTTGAATACCAATATTCTCCGCTTGAGCCCCATACAAAGCGAAGCGTCATTTCATCGAGTAATAATTTCATTAAAAGTACCTCGTCATAACTGTTATCTATTTATTATATGCAAAAAACAGTTAAAACTACTTCTCAATCGAATTCATCAAACCACCATTTTTAATAATATTTTGAATAAAAGGTGGGAAAGGCTGAGCCTTATATGTTTTGCCGGTTGTGCAATTAGTGATAACACCGCTGTCAAAGTCAACTTCAACTTCATCACCGGCTTTTATATCCTTAGCGGCTTCGTCACATTCAAGAATTGCAAGGCCGATATTTATAGCATTTCTATAAAAAATGCGGGCAAAAGTTGAAGCGATTACGCAGGAAATGCCTGACGCTTTAATAGCAATCGGTGCATGCTCCCTTGAAGAGCCGCAGCCGAAATTAGCTTCGGCAACCATAATATCGCCCGGCTTAACATTTTTTACAAAATCAGCATCAATATCTTCCATACAATGAGATGCAAGCCAAGCTTCGTCACTCTTATTAAGATAACGAGCAGGAATGATAACATCGGTATCAACATTATCACCGAATTTATGTACTGTACCCTTTGCTTTCATATTCCTACCTCCTATATTTCTCTTGGGTCTGCAATGTAGCCTTTAAGTGCAGATGCAGCAGCTACCGCAGGTGATGCAAGATAAATTTTAGAATCAACATGGCCCATTCTGCCTACAAAGTTACGGTTTGATGTGGAAACTGCAACTTCGCCCGAAGCCAAAATACCCATATGGCCGCCAAGGCAAGGGCCGCAAGTTGGGGTTGAAACAATAGCACCGGCTTCAACAAAAGCCTCTGCTATACCCTCTTTAATACACTGAAGGTAAACGCTTTGAGTAGCAGGAATAACGATACAGCGAACACCGTCGGCAATCTTATTACCCTTAATAATTTCTGCCGCTGTGCGCATATCTTCAATTCTACCGTTTGTGCAAGAGCCGATAACTACTTGGTCAATTTTAACATCTGCAAGTTCATCAACTGTTTTGGTATTTTCAGGAAGATGAGGGCAGGCAACGGTGGGTGCAAGTTTAGAAAGGTCAATTTCAACTACGCTGTCATACTGTGCGTCATCATCTGCTTCATAAATTTCGTAAGGGCGTTCACTTCTGCCTTTTACATATTCAAGTGTAACATCATCAACAGGGAAAATTCCGTTTTTAGCACCGCATTCAATAGCCATATTTGAAATGCAAAGCCTATCATCCATTGAAAGTTCCTTAATTCCGTCACCTGTAAATTCAAGTGACTTATAAAGTGCGCCGTCAACACCGATTTGACCGATAAGATGAAGTACAACATCCTTACCGCTGATACAAGGTGCTTTTCTACCTGTAATTACAACCTTAATAGCAGACGGAACTTTAAACCAAGCCTTGCCTGTTACCATACCTGCTGCCATATCGGTTGAGCCGACACCGGTTGAAAACGCACCGAGTGCACCGTATGTACAAGTATGTGAGTCAGCACCGATAATGCAGTCACCGCAGGTAACTACACCCTGTTCAGGCAAAAGTGCATGTTCGATACCCATATTTCCAACATCATAATAATGAGTAATATCATACTTTTTAGCAAATTCCCTAACCTGCTTGCAGTTTTGTGCAGATTGAATATCCTTATTAGGAGTAAAATGGTCCATAACAAGTGAAATTTTAGTTTTATCAAAAACGGAATTTTTACCGAATTTTGTCATTTCGTTAATAGCAACCGGGGAAGTAACATCATTACCAAGAACCATATCAAGCTTCGCTTCAATAAGCTGGCCGGCAACAACACTTTCAAGCCCTGCGTGTTTAGCCAAGATTTTTTGAGTCATTGTCATACTCATAGCTATCACCCTTTTCGTCAATAAATTAAAATATAATGTATATAAATATCAAACTTATATATCATCGGTAAATGAGCCTTCTCCTCTTTCAAGTGAAGTTATACCTGTTCTTGCAAGTTCAACTATTGTAAATTCATTTTCAAGTTCTTCAACAAACATATCAATTGTACTGCCAAGGCCTGTAAATTCAAATGTAATCGTAGTCATTGATACATCAAGAACACGCGCACCCCAGCGTGCATTGAATGCAAGAAGTGCATTTTTCTGCTCAATACCTTGTGCGTGAACTTTAACAAGCAACAATTCTGAAGAAACGGAATTATCAGGTTTAAGTTCAGAAACTTTTTTAACTATTTCAAGTTTTAAAAGCTGTGCTTTAATTTGCCTTACATTTTCAGGCTCTGTTTGAGTTTCAATTGTCATACGGGAAAACTTTTCATCTTCGGTTTCACTAACTGTAAGAGATGAAATATTATAACTTCTTCTTGAAAAAAGGCTGGCAACTCTTTGAAGTACGCCGCTTTCGTTATCAACAAGAACTGACAATACTAATTTTTCTTTCATTATAAGTCGCCTCCTTAATTAAATTTTTCGATAATATCGGTATGTGCTCCTCCAGGAGGAATCATAGGAAGGACATTTGAATCAGGGCTGATTCTGCAATCTACAAGAACAGGGCCTTGATATTCAAAAGCTTCTTTAAGAACTGAATCAATATCATCATTTGTATTGATGCGAAGTGCCTTAACGCCAAAACCCTCTGCAACTTTTACAAAATCGGTTGCTCTGTGCGGGTCGGTATCGGCAAATCTGTTTTCATAGAAAAGTTTTTGCCACTGGCGAACCATACCAAGCACTGTGTTATTCATAATAAACATTTTAACAGGAATGTTATATGAACACATAGTGGCAAGTTCAGATAAATTCATATGGAAGCCGCCGTCACCTGCAAACATTACAACGGTTTTATCAGGGCATCCCATTTGGCCGCCCATGGCAGCACCCATTGAATAGCCCATAGTGCCGAGTCCGCCTGACGAAAGAAGTGTTCTCGGCTTTTCAAATTTATAAAATTGAGCTGCCCAAAGCTGATGCTGACCTACATCTGTAACGATAATGGTATCGTCATCGGTAACATCATCAATTTTTTCAATAAGCTTTTGCGGATTTACATAATCACCGATTTGAAGCTGTTCAAAAGGACGGCGGAAAGTTTCAATCTCTTTTCTCCACTCGCTGTGGTCAAGCTGCTCAATCTCCCTTGTAAGAATAGGAAGTACATCGGCAAGGTCACCGCGAAGATGATAATTTGAAACAATGTTTTTATCCATTTCGGCTGAGTCAATATCAATATGTAAAATTTCTGCATTTGGTGCAAATTTCTTTCTGTTTCCTGCAACACGGTCTGAAAAACGAGCACCGCAGGTAATAAGCACATCACAATCATGTGCAGCCTTATTACATTCATAATGGCCGTGCATACCGATAAGGCCGAGATGAAGCGGATTATCGTGCGGAAAAGCACCAAGGCCCATAAGACTTGAAGCAACCGGTGTGTCAATCTTTTCAGCGAAAGTAACCAAATCTTCGCCAACATCAGAAAGAATAGCACCGCCGCCGACATAGATAAGTGGCTTTTTAGCACTTCTGATAAGTTCAACTGCTCTTTTAACAGCACTGTCTTTCGGTGCTTTAGCCTTTTCAGGCTTAACCTTCGGCATAGGAGTATACTCACACTCGGCAGATGTAATATCCTTAGGAATATCAATAAGAACCGGGCCTTTTCTTCCGCTTTGTGCAATAAAGAATGCACGACGAATAGTATCAGCCAATTTTTCTACATTTTCAACCTGAAAGTTATGCTTTGTAATAGGCATTGTGATACCGCAAATATCAACTTCCTGGAATGAATCCCTGCCGAGACCTGAAGTTGCATAGTTACAAGTAATTGCAACAACCGGAACAGAATCCATATATGCAGTTGCAATACCTGTTACAAGGTTTGTTGCACCCGGGCCTGATGTCGCAAAGCAAACGCCAACCTTGCCTGTTGCCCTTGCATATCCGTCAGCTGCGTGTGACGCACCCTGCTCGTGGGCAGTCAAAATATGATTGAATGTGTCACCGTATTTATATAATTCATCGAAAATATTGAGAATCGTTCCGCCGGGATAGCCAAAAATTGTATCTACACCCTGTTCTTTTAAAACTTCAAGAACGATTTGGGAGCCGTTAAGCTTCATATTTCCTCTCTCCTTTTGTTATAAAATTAACATTTAAAAAATATTAAAGATATAATATATTATTTGGCAAATAAAGTCAAGGAATAAAATCAACATAATTTACACTTGTAAAAAGAAAATTTTTGTTATATACTTGATAGGAATTAAAAAAGACAAAGGAGAACTATTATGAAGCTTGGTATTGTTGGCTTACCGAATGTCGGCAAAAGCACATTATTTAACGCTATAACTAATGCAGGGGCTCAAAGTGCCAACTATCCGTTTTGCACTATTGAACCAAATGTCGGTATGGTAAGTGTACCTGATGAAAGACTTGACAAGCTTGCTGAAATGTACCACCCTGATAAATTCACACCCGCAACAATAGAATTTGTGGATATTGCAGGTCTTGTTAAGGGTGCGTCACAAGGCGAAGGATTAGGAAATAAATTTTTATCACATATCAGAGAAGTTGACGCAATCATCCATGTTGTACGCTGCTTTGAAAATGATGATATTACACATGTTGACGGAAGTGTTAACCCTGCGAGAGATATTGAAACCATCAACCTTGAGCTCGTACTTTCCGACCTTGATATTTTAACAAGAAGAATTGATTCACGAAAAAAAGCTATGAAAGGCGATAAAAAGCTTGCAGGCGAAGTTGAATTTCTTGAAAGACTTGCAGGTGAAATGGAAAACGGAAAAACCGCAAGAAGTGTTGAAATAAGCGAAGATGAGCAGGAATATTTAAAGGATGTTTCGCTTTTAACGATTAAACCTGTTATTTACGCTTGCAATATGGGCGAAAATGACTTTATAGACGGAATTGAAAATAACAAATACTACAAGCAAGTTGAAGAAATAGCAAAAGAAGAAGGTGCCGAAACTCTTCCTATCTGCGCAGAAATGGAAGCAGAAATAGCACAGCTTGATGATGAAGAAAAAGCTATGTTCCTTGCAGATATGGGGCTTGAAAAAAGCGGACTTGACAGGCTTATTAAAAAAAGTTACTCACTTTTAGGCTTGATTTCGTATCTCACTGCCGGCAAACCGGAGGTAAGAGCTTGGACAATTAAAAAAGGCACTAAAGCACCGCAGGCAGCAGGCAAAATTCACACTGACTTTGAGCGCGGTTTCATTAGAGCAGAAGTAGTTTCATTTGATGACTTAATGGCTTGTGGAAATATGACAGCTGCAAAAGAAAAAGGTTTAGTCAGAAGTGAAGGCAAAGAATATGTTATGAAAGACGGAGATATTGTACTTTTCCGTTTCAATGTATAATTCATAATAATTCAAGCTCGAATTTTGTCACAATCATCAAAATTCGGGCTTTCTTTATAACATTTAGTCGATTTGTTTAAAAGTTTTCATAATTTATTTGCAATTTTTGTTGACTATTTTTAAATAATTTGTTATTATTTTATCTAAGGTGGGAGAGAACTATGTCAGAACCCGGCAAAAATAATATAAATGACACACTTCTTTCAAATGTACAATCAGGTGACAGTAAGAATACAGAGGCTTTAATCAGCGAGTACCGAAGCGTAGTTGAAGCGATTGCAAGCAAATACACTAACTCACCGCTTGAATATGAAGATATTATTCAGGAGGGTATGATTGGCTTATTAGCTTCAATCAAAACTTTTGACGAAAGCAAGGGCGCAAAGTTTAAAACCTATGCACAAACCTGCATAAATAATTCCATTCAAACAGCACTTAGGAAATTTAACAGGCAAAAGGATATTCCGCAAGGCGCGGTGATTGAATATGCCGAGGAAGAAATTCCCGAGGAAAACGGAAGTATAAGCGCAGAAGACTACTATATCACCGGTGAAAGCGTTTCAATGTTGGCTAATATCCTTAAAGAGAACCTTTCTGAATATGAAAACGAAGTCTTAAGGTTACATATTGTCGGTTGCAACTATAATGAAATTGCGAAAAGATTAAACAAAACACCTAAATCGGTAGACAATGCATTACAAAGAATAAAGAAAAAATTGTCAACCGTAAACTTGAAAACCGACAAATATAATTAAGAGGTGTAAGAAATGTACGAGGACAAAACTTTAGTCTGCAAAGATTGCGGAAACGAATTCGTTTTCACAGCAGGCGAGCAGGAATTTTATGCAGAAAAAGGCTTCACTAACGAGCCACAGAGATGCAAAGAATGCCGTGACAAAAGAAAGCACGCACCGCGTGAATATCACGATGCTGTATGTGCTTCTTGCGGCAAGGAATGTAAAGTTCCTTTTGCACCAAGCGGTGACCGCCCTGTTTACTGCAGTGAATGTTTCGCTAAAATGCAGGAAGAGTAATTCCAAAACAAGTAAGATTTTATTATCACGAAACAGAGTCGGTATGTACCGGCTCTGTTTTTATATAGTTTATTTAATTTTTTGAAAAAAGTTCTTGACATTACACTTGTTTTATGGTAATATACACAAGCACGAAACGCAGAGGTATCGAAGTGGTCATAACGAGGCGGTCTTGAAAACCGTTTGTCCGAAAGGGCGCGTGGGTTCGAATCCCACCCTCTGCGCCAAAAGAACTACACTTAATGTGTAGTTCTTTTTTTATGTTTTTTTATTGGCATAAAATAATTTTGTCAAAAAATGTAACCTTTCCCCTATCTCAGCCGTTACTAAAGTGAAAGGACCTTTCAAGAAAGATGCGAGGTGACATAATGACTGAATCTAAATTTAACGAATGTGTAAGGACACAAAGCAAGCGGCTGTATTTGATTGCGTTGTCATTTACAAAAAATCAAGCAGATGCCGAGGACATACTGCAAAATGTATATTTAAAACTTTGGAACTGCAAAAAAGAATTTGAATCAGACGAACATATAGCAAAATGGCTTACGAAAGTATGTGTGAACGAGAGTAAAGATTTATTAAGATTACATTTCAAAAAAAGAAACGTACCTCTTGAAGACGCACTTAATCTCTCCCACATTGACGATAAACAAGACATAGATTTAATAAAAGCTGTTATGTCATTGCCAAAAAATCAAAGAACCGTTATACATCTGTTTTATTTTGAAGATTTGCAAATAAACGAAATAGCAACGCTTTTAAATATTAAAGAATCGGCTGTAAAAACAAGACTTTCACGAGCTAGGCAAAAGCTTAAGGCTAAATTAGGAGATGACGATTATGAGGAATAATGAATACAAAAAAGCTTTTAATCAACTCAATGTTTCTTATAAAACAATTGATAATTTATATGATATTACTGCACAAAGCAAACACAAAGCAATTACTCTTCCCCAAAAAATAATTGCAATGGTAATGGCATTTGTTTTGGTTGTAGGCGGCGGCTTTGGTATAAGCTATTCTGTAAGTGATAAAGCGAGTATGGGCATATATGTAGCAAATGCGAACGAGGTTGCAAATATAAAAAAAGCAACGCCGCAAGATTTTACCTATCAAATTTATATTTCCGAAGACAATAAAAATGCTATGAACAAGTGGCAAAAAGACAAGCAAAAGCTTTTGGATGATGCAGAAAGATTAGGAAACGATAATTACACTGCATCTGTAAACTCAAGTTCAAGCAATGCCGCAAATGAAAAATCAGGCAAAAAATATGATTTTTACACCTTATCCAGCGGTAACTTTACGGTTAATACAGGTAAAATTGAAGATGTAAAAAAATTAACACTTGAAAATAAGAATAAATATGCCGAGCTTTCCGTAGCTGTATTTGACGATGATATGGGAAATTGGTATACAGATGCACGAAAAGTTGAAATAAGCGGAGATAAACTCAAAAAATCGTATGACAGCGGTATATGTTCATTCTCAAACGGTAAGTTCAAAAAAGAAGTTAATTTCGGCAACAGCTTTACTTGGAATTTAACATATTTGCCTTCTTACATCAGCAAGACAAGTGATTTTAATTTCAGCGATTTAAACGATACGATTACTGCAGTTATTGAATATAAAGACGGTTCGGTTATTAAGCGTGGATTTAATATTGAATTTGATAAAGACGGTGTAGGAAGTATAAGAGAAGTTGAAATTAAATAATTACGGGAGAACGCAGTTTCCCCTATGGTAATCTTTTTAATAAACAATAAAAGCACGGTGGTTAGATAATTTCTAACTACCGTGCTCTTATTTTAAGTATGTATCAAATTATGCTTGAGCAGGAGCCCCTACCGGACAAGTAGCTTCGCAAGCACCACATTCAATGCAAACATCTGCATCAATTTCGAACTTGCCGTCTCCCTCTGAAATTGCGCCTACCGGGCATTCAGCAGCACAAGCGCCACATGAAATACAATCATCTGAAATAGCGTATGCCATCATTACACCTCCTACACCATATTGTAAATTTAATATAACAGTATTGCGTACAAAAATCAAGTAAAATAGTAATAATAATTTATTAAATTTTGTTAACTTTCTGTTTGTTATCCCTAACTATTCTTACTTCTTCGCGATTTACGATAACAGGTAAACCGTCAGGTGTATTATCAAGCTGTATTTTAAGTTTACCGGTTAAAATTGCAGAATCAACAACGGTTCCCCTACCGTGCCTGCAATCAACAACAGTGCCGACTTTTGGTGTGATTTTATGTAAATATTCGTAAGAATTTTGCTCATATTTAAGGCAACACATAAGTCTTCCGCAAGTACCGCTTATTTTACCCGGCGCAAGAGAAAGCCCCTGGTCTTTAGCCATTTTAATAGTAACGGAATGAAAACCGTCAAGAAAAGTTGAACAGCAAAACGGCCTGCCGCATATACCGAGACCGCCAAGCATTTTACTCTCATCTCTTACACCAATTTGGCGAAGTTCGATTCTGGTATGAAGTGTGGAAGCCAAATCCTTAACAAGCTCCCTGAAATCAATTCTACCGTCTGCCGTGAAATAAAATATAACTTTTGAGCAATCAAATGAATACTCAGCATTTGTTAAATTCATTTCAAGATTATGCTTTTGAATTTTTTGGTTACATATTTCAAAAGCTTCTTTTTCTTTTCTTTTATTTTCTTCAACTTTTTTTCTGTCTTCGTCTGTTGCTATGCGAATAACAGGCTTAAGCGGGCTTACAACTTCATCATCCTCAACAAGCTTAACTCCTGTTGAAGCCTTACCGAATTCAAGCCCATTGGCAGTTTCAACAATGATTTCCTGCCCGTTTTTTATATCAAAACCCTTTGGGTCAAAATAATACATTTTGCCTGTGTCGCTGAAACGAACACCAACAACTTTAGTCATATTTATCCTCCGTTATCTGCCGATTGCGCTGTTAAGTGAATAGCAGAATTTTGTAATTAACAAAGCATTATTAGCATTGCTTAATGCCATTGATTTCACTTCTTCGCAAGTTTCCATAAGCCTGATTAAATTTTGCCTTGAAACAGATGTTTTAAGAAGTGACGCACTCTTTTCCTGCCCTGAAATACATTCACTTTCATTTTGGGCAAAAAGTGCATCTCTAAAAATATTTTTAAGTAAATCACAGGCAAATACAACGCCCTGCCTATCCTTTTGAAATGCAGAGCATAATGTTAACACTTCATATTCATTTGATGATACAAGTGCTGTGCAAAGCTTATTGCAAATATCAACAAGTTCACCTGTTTTACTGTCCTGCAAGCTTAAAAGTGCCTTACCGATATTACCGTTAAATGTTTCAACTGTTTTTTTAGCGGTTTCGTTATCAACATCATCGGTATGAGAAGTAATATACTCGGTTGCCCTTTCAATATTTACACCCTCAAGAGTAACGCAGACACTGCGCGATAAAACAGTTGAAAGAAGAGCACTTTTAGAATTAGTTGTTAAAATAAAAACAACGTATTTAGGCGGCTCTTCCAATATTTTAAGAAGTGCATTTTGCGCATTTTGGTTCATACAATGCGCATTTGCTAATATATATATTTTATAATCAGCTTCATTTGGCTGAATATATGCGTCATTTATTATATTTCTTACAGTATCAACATGAAAAGAATTCACGCCCCCGGCAGGTATATACTCGCTTATATCCGGGTGAATACCGGCGATTGCCTTTTTACATTGGGTACATTCACCGCATGGTTTATCATCACCCCTGCAAACAAGAGTACAGGCTAAATCACGGGCAAGAGTTTTTTTGCCTATTCCGTCTTCACCTTCAATAATCAATGCGTGCGGAAATCTGCCGCCTTCAAAAAGCTTTGAAAGTGAGTCAACAACCTTTTCATTGCCGATAAAATTAGTCAGTTTCATAAATTATAATTTCCTAAATTGGTCAACATCAAGCACAAATGCAACTGCGCCGTATTCTTCAACATCAACAGGCTTTTTTAAAAGCGAACCTTGAAGTGTGCTGTCGACACCGACATGGCGTACTACACGCTTGGTAACATTTTTTTCGATAATGCCGAATAATTTTTCGATTTCATCTTCTTTAACTCCGAAAAGAACAGTAGTTTGCCCGTTTTCAAGAAACATTCCCTGTGTTGAAATTTTGGTTGAAAAATAACCTTCCTCTATTGTAGACGATAACACATTGGTCAAATCCTTATTTGACACAATTACGATAACAAGTTTCATTAAAATCACCTTTCAAACATTGATTGATAAATATTATTATAACAAACCGCGAAATATTCCGAATTGTAATATATAATATTCCTATTTGTAATATGATTATATAATAATATTTACCGTTTTTCAACTTTGGCTAATATCATTTTAAATAAAATTAACAGTTTAGACATACTAAAAAACTATATAACAGATGCGAGTGCCACGATTACCGGCATTGAAATTACAGACAAAACAGATGATTGGGCTGCAAGTTCACTGCCGAGAGCGGCATCATTATCATATTTTGCGGCGTACATAGCTGTGTTTGTTGCCGTCGGCGCTGCTGCCGAAATAGTCATAGCAACAAGCAAATCCCCGTTAACATTAAAGAGCTTAAACAAAAGCAACATACAAACAGGAATAAAAACAAGCCTTAAAAACGAAACTAAATATAATTCTTTCTTCTTAATAAGATTTTTAAAATTCGAGTTAGCAAGGAATGTACCGAATACAATCATTGCCAGCGGCGAATTGCAATTACTTATCATCTGCAAAGGATATTCAATAACATAAGGCGCTTTAAATTTTAAAAAGAAAAGAGGCAAGCCGATAATCACGGAAATTGAACCGGGATTAAAAATCAATTTTTTCAAGTCGATTTTTGCTTTTCTGCCCGATATTTCATAGATACCGTAAGTAAATGCAAATATATTAAATACCGCCACGTATACCGAGCAATAAAAAATACCTTCCTCGCCTATTACACTTTGTGCAAGCGGCAAAGCAAGAAAACTCGCATTTGAAAAAACGGTTGCATAATGATAAATTCCGCGAAGATTAACATTTTGTTTCTTAAAAGTAAACAGCGAAATAAGCGCACCAAAAATATGAGTTGCAATTGCGCAAACAAAAGCTACAACCAAGCCTTTAACATGGCTTGGTGTATACTCCATTTTAATAAATGTGTTTATAATAGCAATCGGCAAAACAACATTGAATATTAAATCAATCAATCTTTTACCGTCACTTTGCTTAAACAGGCCGATTTTATCCGTCACAAAGCCTACACCGGCCATTAAATACAATATAAACACTTGAAGTGCAATCGTTTTTAAATTATCAAGAAACAAATAATCAGCCTCAAATCATAATTCAGTCTTTTGAAACATTTTCGGTAATAAAAACAGAAAGCTCGCAATTCAATGCAAAAAGACCTATAAAAAGATAAGTTAGAGCCGAAAAAGTAACTCGACTTAAATCTTCATAATTTCCACTTATAATCATCAATATTCTTGCAAGTGAAAATGCAATTGATACAGAAAAAAGACTTAATGCAAAAAAGCTTAAAAGCGGCTTTATTTTGCCGTCATCACTGTCTACCGCAGAAGCACAGCATAAAGTATAGCCACAATACATAACTATAAATATAAATTCCAAAAAGCTTTCTACGCTTTCAACATCAAATATTTCCGTCAAAATAACCAGCAGCCTGCAAAAGCCCCATAAAAACGGAGTAAGATGAAACAGCTTAAAATACTTAAAATCAATCAAAGTACCTTTAACCGACTTTGCACAGATAATCAAATAAAAACAGGTTAAAATGGCGAAAACGGCTTGAAATGCCATCGGCAACAAATAATTATACTCTATATAATTTTGAGTGTCATCTTGGCTTATATATTGTGCACAATTATAAACCTGATGAACAAAATCAAAAAAATATGTAAAACTCAATATCAGCAAAGTTATATAAATACTTTTATTTCCGATAAAAGCAATAATTCTTTCATATCGCTTTGAAAAGAAAAAATACAAAAAGCAAAAAAAGAGTGACAATGCAACTACACCGTAAAGAACGAAAGTAAGTAAATCATCGCCTACAACCAAGCCGGATTTAGCATCTGTATATTTAAGAAATTGAAAGAAACGAATAAAGCAAGCCGCAAGCGCTGTGATAATTACGGCAAGGAATGAAAAATACATAGGTTTATTTTTCAATTTTTCTCCCCTACAATTCAGCTATTATCTTTCAATAATCGGTTTAAATTCACGCGGTTTGCTGACGCTTTTATATGCCGGGCGAATAATTTTGCCGCCTGAAGTCAATTCTTCAAGCCTGTGAGCGCACCATCCTGCTGTTCTGGCAACAGCAAAAATAGGTGTATACAAATCTTCAGGAATACCGAGAACTTTGTATACAAGGCCCGAATAAAGGTCAACATTGGCACACATTGTTTTTTCTACACCCTTAATTTCAGAAAATACTTCAGGTGTGAGAAGCTCAATATTTTCAAGAGTTTTAAATTCCTTTTCAAAACCTTTTTCGTAAGCAAGTTTTCTTGCATTTTCTTTAAGAATGACAGCTCTTGGGTCGCTCTTTGTATAAACAGCATGCCCCATACCGTAAATAAGGCCTGAACCATCGCCTGCTTCTTTATTTATGATTTTAGCAAGATAATCTTTAACTTGGTTAGGGTCGGTAGGGTCTGCAAGATTTGCCATAATTTCACGCATTTGCTGAGCAACACGAAGGTTTGCACCGCCGTGGCGCGGACCTTTAAGTGAGCCAAAACCGGCAGAAATAGCAGAGTAAGTATCAGTTCCGCTTGAAGTAAGAACCCTTGTTGAAAAAGTAGAGTTATTACCGCCGCCGTGGTCAGCGTGAAGCATAAGGCAAATATCTAGAAGCTTTGCCTCTTCTTGAGTAAACTGTTTATCTGCCCTGATTTGATTTAAAATATATTCGGCGGTTGATTGCTCCTTTCTGATAGGATGAAGGAACATTGTTTTATTGTAAAAAGTTCTGCGCTTAATTTGATATGCGCCGTTCATAATAGTAGGCATTTGCGCAATAAGCTGAAGTGATTGGCGAAGAACATTAGCCACCGAAATATCATCAGGATTTTCATCAAATGAATATAATACAATAACGCACCTTGCCATTTTATTCATAATGTCTTTTGACGCGTGCTTCATAATCATATCTTCAACAAATTCATCAGGTAGTTCGCGGCATTCACCAAGAACTTCCCTCAACCCTTCAAGCTGGCTTTCAGTCGGCAAATCACCGAAAAGAAGAAGCCATACAACTTCTTCAAATCCGAATCTGTTTTCTTTAATACAACCGTTAACAATATCGTTAATATCATAACCGCGGTATGAAAGCTTACCGTCTTTAGGAATACGCTCACCGTCGAGAATATAATAACCCTCAACGGAGCATATACGGGTAAGGCCTGCCATAACACCCGTTCCGTCTTCGTTTCTAAGTCCTCTTTTAACATGATATTTTTGGTAATCTTTAGGCTTAATCCAGTTATTTTTATCAAGCTCAGAACATAAATTAGAAAGAGCATCCATAGAAATAGGTGAAATATAGTTTTTTGGCATAATCAATCTCCTTTTCATTGGTGTATTGGTAAAGGTAACGAATATAACGATACCATATAAATTAAAATTATTTTACTATTATACTATTTTTATTATATAAAGTCAAGGAGATGAGAAAGTGAAAAAAGCTTTAATAATTTATGCAATTTTGCTTGTTTTAACTGTTATAGTTCCTGCAATAGTTTGCTTTTCTCAAAGCGACGATTCATCGTCAAAAGAGCTGATAAATATATTCAACACATTTATAAATGCAATATCATTCTAATTGGCTGTTGTCACTTATTTTTTCAAGATTTATTTTCACTTTTTTATTAAGCAAAACTTTTTGATAGTTTTGTTTGCTGTTTTTGATATATTCACTGTAATAATCGGGACAATCTTTTGCTATATAATTACCTACACGCAGGCAATCGCTTTTAGCTTTAATTAAGGTATAAAAAGTCTTTTCGATTACATTTGAAACTTCATTTTCAACCTCTCTTAATATGCGATTATAATCATTTTTTGACAGTTGATTTTCCGTTCCTTTTTCAATTTCACCGATAATCATATCAGCTTTCAGTTTAACATTAAAATAAGTGTTGTCATCATATCTAACCGCACCTTTTTTGCACTTGATATTTGATATATGAACATCTGTTTTTCCAAATTTTTCATCATATATTTGAAATAAAACATCATCTGCTTTGTTATTCAAAATCACAAAGCCTTCGGTTTCGAGTTCATCTGTGATATATGATAATTTATCGCCGCAAAAAAGTGCAATTCCCGCAGTTTTGACACTGCTTTTTTCATTTTCTCTTTCAACAACCGGTAAATAAATATCCGATGTTTCATCCTTATAAAGCATAAGAAAATCATTTTCGTTAACTAAAATTGACTGACCTGATTTTTCGTTATTATCTATTAAATGAAGTATATTTTCGCTTGGTACATTTGAATCGTTTTCTTTGCTTTCAAGAATGAATTTTGCACTTTTTTTAGCAACGCAAATTGCAACATCCGCCCTTGCATCTTCACTTCGCAAAAAGTAATCTACATATTCATCAACACCGTTTTCAACAAATTTTTGTGATAATACCATAATTTTGTTATGCCCGAAAAATGCACGCTTTGAAACACCTTTTGTAAGTGAACTTATTGCCGAGGAAACAGTATTACCGTTTGACGATGAATTAAAAGTCATACTTGCGTCGGGTTTTTCGGATGAATTGCTCATCCCGATTTTTAAAGACTGCAAAGTAACAGCTATATCTTTACTTTCGGTTAAATCAATACCCACTCCCTCTACTATCAGCAAATCCTTCAAGTGTCTGTTTTGCGTACAGCCCGAAAAAAGAAACAGGCACAAAACAATTGATATTAAACTTTTAATAAGCTTTGACAAGTTCATCACCATAATTTTTCTTTTTAAACACTAATGTGCCTAAAGGAATAATAACGCAGAAAACGAAAAACAAAATCATTGTAAATTCATAATTTACGCCCTGCCCGCCACTTAATTTCAGCATTAAAATACTTATCACAAAAACAATAAACGAAGATGCAAAAACAAAGCTTCTTTTCGGCCTATTGCTGATACAGGAATTTGCACAGTAAAGCGATGTAACAGCCTTAACAAAAACGCCCATAATCCAAAAAGAAATATGAAGTACATCAAGTCTTTCAAATGTGCCGAATTTAGATATTTGAAAAAACGAATAAAACGGAAAACTACGAATAACAGCACTTTTCCCCATTACTGCAATTGCAAAATAAAGCAAGATAAATACAGTTAAAAACGATAAACAAACAGACCTTATATAACTTCGTTCACATCTTCCGTTAACTTTGGGGAAAATTGCTAAAAACATTGCTATTTCACTTGTATTTGATGCAAAAACAACCGCGTTTTCAATTAAATCAAATTTTGAAGAAGTTATAACCGGATAAAAGTTAATCTCTCTAAATGTATTAAAATTGCACAGTATAACCGAAACAACGGCAAGACCTAAAAGCACAAAGCAAAAGGCGGAAAATCGCGATAACGCTTCTATCCCCAAAAAAGCACCATAAAAAGCACAGATGCATACAATAAGTGCAAAAAGCCAACCTTGTTTTTCCGGATTTAAAGTTGTGGAAGCAAAATATGAAAACCTGCTGACGCTTACAGAAGCAACAATTAAAAAATATGCATAATAGAGTTTTGACACGCATTTAACATCAATTGGATTTTTTTCTTTTTTACAGCAAAATATAGCAGGAAGTGAGAATACAACGGTCAAAAGCATTGCTAAAATATAGCTTATAAGAGCCTGCGAATTTATTTCCGTTTTGCTGACCGAATGAGTGCTTGTCAAACTCACAACTATTCTGCAAATAAAAAGAATGTAAAATAATCCAAGCGGTGAAATTTTACCTCTTGTTGCCGATTTTGACATCTATTTCTGCCCCTCTCAAGTTATTTATTCTAACTTTTCTTTTAGAAAGCTTTAACCAAGATTGCCTATAAAACAAATCTGCAAGTGATTTTTTATCAAGCGGAGAAATCGGAGCACAATAAGGCACACCGTATGGGTTAATAGCACATATATTCATACACAAAACAGCCGCAGCTAAAATAATACCGTACATTCCTGTAAGTCCCCCAATCAGAATAAAAAAGAATCGCAAAACAGACACGCTTTCATAAAGCGAAGACACAACATATGACGAAATTGCGGTAAGTGCAATTACAACAAGCATAGGTGCGCCGATAAGCCCTGCCGATACCGTTGTTTCACCGATTACAATACCGCCGATAATAGAAACTGCGTGGCCGACTGCTTTGGGCAGGCGCAGCCCCGCTTCACGCATAATTTCATACAGTATCAAAAGCATTAAGGCCTCCGTCATAAGCGAATATGGGGTTGTTGTTTCTTCCCTTGCTATTGTATAAAGCATAGACGTGGGAATGAGTTCCTGATGAAATGTACCTATTGCAACATATACCCCCGGTAAAAATATTGACAAAACAAATGAAAAATAACGAAGCAATCTGATAAAGCCGGAATAAAACGGCGGCAAATCATAATCATCCGGTGACTGAAAATTATCACTGAAAAGAGACGGGGTATAAAGTGCTATCGGTGAACCCTCAACCAAAACTGCTACCCTGCCCTCAATCAGCTTTGAAACAATAATATCCGGGCGCTCGGTTGATGAAACATCGGAAAACATTGTATTTATGTTGGTATCAATAAATGGGACAAGCGTGCCGAAATCAGTCAGAGTGTTAAGATTAGAACTTCGAAGTGCCTGCATTATTTGGGAAACAAGTTCCTTATCCGCCCTGTCATCCATATAAGCAATTACACAGGGCATGGGTGCAGAAGAAGCAAGTTTGATTTGTTTGAGCTTCAAATGCGGAGTTTTAAGCCTTTTTCGTAAAAGTGCTTTATTAGTGTTAAGCACTTCAACAAAAGCTTCTTTCGGTGCTTTGGTTGACTGTTCATTAGACGGTACATCAACACTTCGTGCCGGAAGAGATTGAACACCGAATGCAAGTGCTTTATCTTCCCCGTCAACCAAAACAACAGCAAAGCCGGACATAACATAATAGTAGCAATCGGCAAAGGTTTCAGCCTCGTTTAGTTCTACTGAATTAGTTATTGATTTTTTAATGGTATCAATATCTATTTCATCACAGCGAAGAATCGGAGATACCACCATTTGTGAAAGCTGTAAAGAATCAATAAGTCCGTCACAAACCATAATAAGAAATTCTCTGTTTCCCGTTTTTGCCTTTCTAATCAGGAAATCGGAACAATCTACAAAATCGGTTTTGATATGATTGTAGTTTTCTTCAAGACTTTTTGAAAGATTCATATAATCACCTGTATTATTATGACAAATTGTGAGAAAAATATTATAGGTGATAATATGAGTTTAGTAATAATTCGTGCTTTTATTATATATGTGTTTGTAATTGTGGCAGTAAGAATAATGGGTAAAAGGCAAGTCGGCGAATTAAAACCGCATGAGCTTGTAATCACTTTTTTAATAAGTTCCACAGCCACAATTCCTCTTCAGGATAACAATATGCCGCTTTTAAACTGCATAGTGCCTGTACTGCTGTTTGTAAGTTTGGAAATTATAGTTGCCGTTTTAAGTGTAAAAAGCGTTAAATTCAGAAATTTAATTCAAGGAAGACCGATTGTTATTATAGACAAAGGAAAAATAGACGAAAAAAAATTAAGGCAATTAAGATTTACTGTTGATGATTTATGCGACGCTTTAAGGCAACAAGGCTATTGGGACATTGCAGAAGTTCAAAATGCCGTGATAGAAACAAACGGAAGTATAAGTGCGGAAAATTGGGAAAAATACAAGCCTCTTACTGCCGACAATGTGAAAATAAGCGTTGACGACAAGGGACTTCACACCGCAATAGTAATAGACGGGAAACCCGTTGAAGAATATTTTAAAGATAAAAGCATCAAATTAAGCGAAATCGAATTGCTGTTAAGCGCGAACGGAAAAAAAGCCGAAAAATTACTTTTGATGACAGTTGATGATAACGGAAATATTTACACCGTTAGGAAAGGCAGTACAAAATGAAAAAAATATATATTGCAGTAGTATTTTTGATTATTTGCACAGGTGTTTGCGTGTTTGAACAGGTGACAATAAACAATGTATATACCAAAACAAGCGAGATAATAAATACTGCACTTGAATTAAACGAAGGAAAAAAGTTTGAAGAAGCAAAAGAAGAATGTAAAAAATTAAGAACGGTATGGCAGGGCGAATATCCGTATCTATCCGCTATGATTGACCACGCACAGCTTGACAGTGCAAACCTTGCGATTAAAGCAACTAAAGATATAAGAAAAGACGATGAAGACGAATTAAGCGAAAAACTCATTGACGCAAAAAATGAAATACAGATTTTAAAAGAAAATCAATCAATAACTTTGGGTAACATTTTTTGATGTAAAATCAAGATGAACACTTTTACATTTTCAACATAGGATAGTTTAGAAAATGTGAAAGGGGGTTAACCTAATGGGTTGCGGATGCAATAACTTTGGTTGTGGCGGTTCATCTTGGATCATCATTCTCATTATCATCTTACTCCTCTGTGGCGGATGCGGTGGCTGCGGATGCGGCAACAATGACTGCGGATGTGGTTGCTAACAGCTTAAAAAAAGGCTTTGAGGCAGTTCTTTGCTTCAAAGTCTTTTATTTTTATTTGTCAAATTCGTCAAAGTTAACAATAATATCTATTATTTATAGAATTTATTGACAAATAAGCCATATGATGCTATATTTATTTTGATAGATTAAGTAATAATACTATCAAAAATTTTTATATGCCGAAAGGCAATTGAAGGAGGAATTGCAAATGAATTTTGCAAAAAAGACAATGTCTTTTGCATTGGCATCAGTAATGGTTGCTTCCAGTTTATTAACCGGAACATCTGCTTTAGCTGCTGAGAAAAAAGTCATCACACCGATGACCGGTACATCACAAGCTATTGTTGCCACTGTTAAAGACAACCAAGTGAATGGTAACAACTACTATTCATTCACACCTGCAACAACAGGTTACTATGCTGTTGCATTAGCAAGCACACCGATTTATAAAAGCACAGACGGTACTTACAGTGCAAATTATACTACGGGTGCTAAAAGAGTAGACAGCACAGATGTCAGCATAAGCAAAAGCTATAATGCTGCTACTAACGAGTTTGATGAAGATGTCGCTTATGTAAGAGCACCTCAATCTTACAGCATAGATTGGACACAAGCATCAGAAAGCAGCGAACCGGTAGAAACAAAAGGATATTATGACGCTTTAAAAACAGTAGAACTTACAGGCGGTCATACATATTATATTAGTGCTTACACAAGTTCTGAATCTAATTTGGTTAGCGGTAGCGAAAACCATATTATCGGCAGAGCTACACTCACAATCACACCGTCTGATTGGGATGTAAATGTTTATAACAAAACCGTAAGCACAAAATCATTTACTAATTATGAAGACAAAAACATCACTACACCTGTTGCTTCTGTAAGCTATGTTGGTGCAGCTAAAGATGTTGTTGTTCCTAATTTTGTAAACAACACTATCCCAGTTGAAAGATTTGATGGCTCAAACAATGAGAAAATAACATCACTTACACTTTCACCAAATGTTAAATCAGTTGACGGTTTATATGATATTAAAACACTTGCATCAGTTAACCTTGCAAATGTTGAAAAAATTGAATCAGGTGCATTCAGCGGCTGTTCAGCTCTTAACAATGTAGTTATTCCTGCATCTGTTAAGACTATCGGCTCAAGTGCATTCAGCGGTTGCTCTGCACTTTCAAGCGTAACATTTAATGAAGGCGTTAAAAAAATAAACGATTACGCATTCTACAACACAGCACTCAAAGCTGCTGTTCTTCCTGCTTCAGTAGTAAGCATCGGAGATTATGCATTCGGCTATGTTGAAAGCTTTAATACTAACACAGCTGACCCTTATGATACAACAAACGTTCTTGCTGACGGTTTTGTAATGGGCGGTAAATCTATTGAAGCTGCAAATTATGCTGCTATCAACGGTATTGCATACTATGATATGACAAAAGGATGCCCACACGCTTATGTTGTAACAACAGTACCTGCAACAGTATTTGCAAAGGGTAAAAAGATTAGCACTTGCCCACTCTGCGGTAACACAATCACAAAGTCAATCAAGAAAAAGACTTTCAAGATTTCTTCACTCAAAGCTGCAAAGAAAGCTTTAACAGTTAAAGCTGCTGCTCAGGCTGAAATGAAGGGTTACCAAGTACAGTACTCAACTTCAAAGAAGTTTACAAAGAAGACTACTAAGACTGTAAAGGTAGCTACAAAAAAGAAGCTCAACAAGAAAATTAAAGGTCTTAAAAGCGGTAAGAAGTACTATGTAAGAGTTCGTGCTTACAAAATGAACGGTAAGAAGACTGTTTACAGTGCTTGGACTGCAAAGAAGAGCGTAAAAGTTAAATAAGGAGGGGTATAATAATGAATACAATTGCTAAAAAAACATTATCTCTTGTTTTTGCCGGCACAATGGCTCTTACTTCTTTAACAGTAGGCTCAGTCAGTGCATTAGCAGCAGGAGCATCAGACTATAAAGCAGTAGCAGAAGGTGTTACAACAGTTGACAGCACAAAAGTTGCTTTCACCCCTGCAACAACTGCTTACTATAACATTTCTTTCGCTAAGAGTGTTAATAATAAATCAGCTTCATCAAATTATGATATTGCTAATTATCTTAACTCTGAATATAGCGAAGATAATTTCAGCGGTCATGCAGCTTCGACAAGATTTTCTATTGAATCAGTTAAAACAACACCTGATTCAGAAGGTTTAGTATACGGAGTAAACGACGAAGATGTATATACACCGGCACAAGACACATATAAGCTTATTGCAGGTGATACATACTATTTAAATCTTTCAGATGCATCATCAGCAGCAAGTGCAACTGTTTCTACATTGACAATTGCTAAAAGCGAATATGCATTTCGATACACATCAATTGACGAAAAAGTTACTTATGTTTCGAATTACAGCCATAATTATACAACAGGCCAAAATGAACCTAATTATACAACATCTACTTTAACAACAGGTATCGGTGCTAAAATTACCAAATATTTAGGCACGGCAACATCAGTTGCAGTACCTGCAAAAATTAACGGCTACGCTGTAAAGGCAGTAAACCTTAACGCTAACCGTGAACTTGCAAAGAGAATTACTGCTGTTGCAATTCCTGAAGGTGTTGAAACCGTAGGTAAAATGAGTGATATGTATGCACTTACATCAATTTCTCTCCCATCAACATTAAAGGAAATCGATGATTATGCATTTGCACATGACCATGCACTTTCAGGCAGACTTGTACTTGGCAACAAGGTTGAATCTGTCGGCGATCATGCTTTTTATGACACAGGTTACACTTCAGTTCAGGTAGCTAATGTTAACACAGAGATTGGTTACCAAGCACTTGGTTATAAAGAAGTCCTTAACGAAGCAACACCAAGCCCAAGAGATACTACATTTGCTGCTGTTGACGGTTTCTTCGTAGTTGCACCGGCAGCATCACTTGCTACTAAGTATGCTGCTGATAACGGCTTTGCTGCTTATGACCCTGCAAACTGCACAGCAGGCAACCATCCTTATGCTGTAACAACAGTTAAAGCTACACTCTTTGCTAAAGGCAAGGAAACTTATGTTTGCCCTGTATGTGGCAACACAGTTGTTAAGTCACTTAAGAAGAAGACATTCAAGATTTCTTCACTTAAGTCAACTAAGAAGAACACAATCGTTGTTAAGACAAAGAAGCAGGCTCAAATTAAGGGCTATCAGGTTCAGTACTCAACATCTAAGAAGTTCAAAAAGAAGACTACTAAAGCAGTAAAAGTTGCTACAAAGAAGGGCCTTAACAAGACAATTAAGGGACTTAAGAGCGGCAAGAAGTACTATGTAAGAGTTCGTGCTTACAAGATGAACGGTAAGAAGACTGTTTACAGTGCTTGGACTGCAAAGAAGTCAGTAAAAGTTAAATAATTAAATTTATTTACAGCGAAAGCCTCTTCCGAAAGGAAGGGGCTTTTTTTATCAAAAAATATAATAATACTATTGACAAAAAGAGTTAGTTTGCTAAACTATTTATTAACAAGTTATTTATTGTGTATTACATTTGTATAATATATAAACAAGCTTTTCAAGGAGCAACTAAATGAGCATTAGTATAAAAGATTTAGAAATCGGTAAATCTGCAAAGATAACAGAAGTCGGCGGCGAGGGTGCGCTCAGGCAGCATTTTCTTGATATGGGGTTAATTCCCGGTGCTGAAATCACAATGGTTAAATACGCGCCTATGGGTGACCCTGTTGAGCTCAAAATTCACGGATACGAATTAACTTTAAGGCTTGCCGACGCAGAAAAAATTTTAATCAACACTCCATATACCGCAAAAAGCAATGAATCCAATGATATAAGAAAAAAGGATATTTCACATCCCGGTTTAGGTGAAGGCGGCAAATTCCACACCAAAGCAGATGAAAATCCCCTGCCCGAAGGAACAACTTTAACTTTTGCGCTGGCAGGTAATCAAAACTGCGGTAAAACCACTCTTTTTAATAGGTTAACAGGTTCAAATCAGCATGTAGGTAATTTCCCCGGTGTAACTGTTGACAGAAAAGACGGTGTTATAAAAAATCATTCTGACACATTGATAACCGATTTACCGGGTATTTATTCAATGTCACCATACAGCAATGAAGAAATTGTAACAAGGGAATTTTTGCTAAAAGAAAAGCCGAAAGGAATTATCAACATTGTTGACGCATCAAATATTGAGCGAAATCTTTACTTAACCATGCAGCTTATGGAGCTTGACATTCCGATGGTGGTTGCGCTCAATATGATGGATGAAGTTCGCAAAAACGGCGGCAGTATTCTTGTTAACGAAATGGAGCAATTACTCGGTGTTCCCGTAATTCCGATATCAGCGGCGAAAAACGAGGGTATAGAAGAACTGACCGACCATGCATTACATATTGCAAAATACAGGGAATGCCCCGGCAGGCAGGATTTTTGCAATTCAAAAGGAAACAGCAAAGAAACCGCTGTACACAGGTGCATACATGCAATAATGCATTTGATTGAAGACCATGCGCAAATGGCTGAAATACCGCTTAGATTTGCGGCACTTAAACTTATTGAGGGTGACGCGCTTGTTGAAAATGCGCTGAAATTAAGCACAAATGAAAAAGAAATGATAGAATTTATCATTATGCAAATGGAGCAAGAGCGCGGACTTGACAGAGCCGCGGCAATTGCCGATATGAGATTTAATTTCATAAAAAAAATATGCGCGCAAACAGTAATAAAGCCTCACGAAAGCAAGGAACACGCAAGAAGTGTTAAAATAGATAAAATATTAACAGGCAAATATACAGCTATACCGTCATTCATTGCAATTATGGGTCTTGTATTTTGGCTTACTTTCAGCGTAATAGGAAAAGGTTTATCTGACTTGCTTAATTTAGGCATAAGCAAGCTTACAGATTTGGTTGATATTCTGCTTACAAAAGCAAATATAAACGAGGTTTTACATTCACTCATAATTAACGGTATATTTAACGGAGTCGGCAGTGTATTAAACTTTTTGCCTATAATTGTAACTCTTTTCTTTTTTCTCTCCCTGCTTGAAGACAGCGGATATATGGCAAGGGTTGCATTTGTTATGGATAAACTTTTAAGAAAAGTCGGATTATCAGGCAGAAGCATTGTACCTATGCTTATAGGTTTTGGCTGTACTGTACCGGGAGTTATGGCAAGCAGAACCTTATCAAGTGAGCGTGACCGCAAAATGACGATACTTTTAACTCCGTTTATGAGTTGTTCTGCCAAACTTCCGATTTATGCATTTTTTGCTTCGGCATTTTTCCCGGGCAAAAGTGCGCTTGTAATGATATTGCTATACGCTTTGGGTATAGTTACCGCTGTTTTTATGGCTATGGTTATGAAGCTTAGCATTTTTAAGGGCGAACCTGTACCTTTTGTTATGGAGTTGCCTAATTACAGAATGCCAAGTTCAAAAAGTGTATGCCAACTTCTTTGGGATAAAGCAAAAGACTTTTTGCAAAGAGCCTTTACGGTAATATTTGTTGCAACAATAATTATATGGTTTTTGCAAACATTTGACATTAAATTTAACATTGTTACCAACTCGCAAGAAAGTATCCTTGCCACTATTGCAGGTTTTATTGCACCGATATTTAAACCGCTCGGTTTTGGGGATTGGCGCATATCAACAGCACTTATAACAGGATTTATGGCAAAAGAAAGTGTTGTGTCTACCCTATCCGTTTTACTTGGTTCGGGCGTATCTGTTACAAGCTTAATTTCGCAGCTTGGTGCAGTTTCACTTTTGGTATTTTGCCTTTTATACACACCTTGCGTTGCCGCAATTGCGTCCGTTAAGCGTGAACTCGGCAGAAAATGGGCATGCGGTGTAGTTGTATTTCAATGCGCAATAGCTTGGATTATGGCATTCATTACTCACGGAATTTTTGCACTTATAGGTCTTATATAATGAATATTCAAAGTATAATTTTATTGATAATAATTGTAATATTACTGATTTTTGCTATAATATATTCAGCAAGGCACAAAAATACCTGCCATGGTGATTGTGCAAATTGCAATATGAATTGTGGTAATAAAAGGTAACACTATAAAAAAATACTCATTGATAAAATATTTTAAGTTTGCTGACTTTGACTCACTTCGTGATGAGGGCATTGCATACGCAAATAAGCTTAAAACTTCAAATGTAGATGTAGAGTTATATAACACCACTGCAACCATGCATGGCTTTGATATGGCAGGCAAAAGCAAAATCGTAATCAAAAGTATAGGAAGACGAACAAATTTTTTAAGAGAGTGTTTTAAATAATATGAAATTTAATGCAGTAGTTTTTGATATGGACGGTGTAATGTTTGATACAGAAAGCGTATGTATGAAAGCATGGGATACCGTAGGCGAAGAAATGGGAATAGGAAAAGCCGGATATATGGTTTACAAAACTTTAGGTATGACTGCCGAATCTGCAATTAAAGTTTTGCAAAATGAGTTTGGTGTTGATTTTGACGCAAGGCTTTTTAAACAAAAAGGCAGAGAGTTTTCGTATAAATATTTTGATGAATTCGGTGTACCCGAAAAGCCGTTTCTTCACGAAACGCTCAATTATTTAAAAAATAAAGGATATAAGCTTGCAGTGGCGTCTTCAACGAGCAGTGACAGCGTATTTCATCACCTTAATGAAAAAAACATCACCGCCTATTTTGATAAAGTAATATGCGGTGATATGATTAAAAATTCAAAACCTGCGCCTGATATTTATTTAAAAGCGTGCGAGGAACTTGGTGAAAATCCCACAAACTGCATAGCAATCGAGGATTCAAAAAACGGTATTTTATCTGCAAAAAATGCCGATATGAATGTAATTATGATTCCTGATTTGTGGAAGGGCGATGATGATACAGATAAGCTCCTTTTTGCCAAACTAAAATCACTCGCTGAAATCAATATTGTCCTATAAAATTATGAATAATTAACATTTTTTAAGAATAATATAAATAAGGTATTGACATATGCATATTTTCTGCTATAATATATAGCACCGAGAGAAACTCGGGCATATTTAATATCGCGGGGTGGAGCAGTTGGTAGCTCGTCGGGCTCATAACCCGAAGGTCGTAAGTTCGAGTCTTACTCCCGCAACCACTAAAGACATCCTTAATCGGATGTCTTTCTTTTTTATATTTACCCACTAAAATATGACTCGAGCTTACGACAGGAGGCTCCAAATTCGGCGACATTAGGGCAATTGGGGAGCAACGAATTTGGGAGAAACAGTCCGGTGGACTGTTTCGTAGCGACTGCTATTTTCTCGGTCTTACTCCCGCAACCACCAAAGGACACTGAAATTGATACAATTTTTAGTGTCCTATTTTTTGTTTCTTCAGCAAAGAAATAAATCCTCGTTCAACCAGGGAATAGAAATAATTGAAGCAGAAAAAATTGACTTGGTTATATATATTTGATAAAATAAATAAAAAGGGTGAATTTTATGGAACAGTTTTTACTTGAAAAAATCAAGAAACTTGGGATAAAAGAATTTGAGAATTTTAATTCTTTAAATCTTATGGACGGAAATTACTTGAATATAGAATGTATACTTCCTAATGGGGATAAAACTAAAATTCTTGATAACGATACACAATACTATGCAAAACAGATTGATATTGAAGGAAGCGATAAATGTTATGGTGTAGCTGCTAATGAAAAGTTTATTGCTGTATATAAATATGGTTGTAATGGCGAAAATGCAGAACTTGTACTATGGGAAAAAATATAATTTCAATATTGATAAATATATAATTGTGTCAGTGTATTAAAAATACACTGACTTTTTTATATCTTTAGTCAAGAGCGAAATCGTAGTTTTTATCAAAAAAGTTTTATGAAAAACATAAATATAATATCAGTGTAATATGAGTTATATGATATATCAAGATGTTTTTTATTTTCATACTAAAAATATTGTTCGTTGTCTTGATAATAGTTAAGTAATAGCAAGCAATTGGTAAATGCGACGTTAAAAAAGGCTGTCGAATTCAGAAATGGTGGTAAAAATACAATTTTGTATAGTGACAGAGGTTCAAATTATGTTTCAACTTCCTTTAGTAATAATTTGAAGAAATATGGAATTGAACAATCTTTTTCAAAAGGCGGCAATCCGTATGATAATTCACCAATTGAATCATTCTTTCAGTTATTTAAAAAAGAGTGTTTTTATCGTTATATTTTTACTTCAAAACCAATTCTAACAAGAATTGTTGATGAATATATCGATTTTTATAATAATAAGCGTTCGCTTTTTATAATAATAAGCGTTCGCATAGATATTTAAATTATGTTTCTCCTGTAAAATACGAAAATAAATATTATCAAAATCATTTTACTATTTGAAGTAGCTATTATGTACTCGATATAGTTTGTTTGTAGCAATACACTAAAAGAAAGACGAAATGATTTGATTGTATGAAATAAAAAAATAATTAATTTTCAAATTATTTATTGACTTTTATATATAATTATGCATATAATTATATTGTACGACACGTACAGCACGTGTAAATATAGAAAGGAAGTGCAAAATTGCCACTAAAACCTTCCGATATGGAAAGAATATTGTTTAGTGATGGATGGTATCTCCACTCCCAAAAAGGTAGTCATAGACACTACAAACATCCCACTAAGAAAAACAAGGTCACTATTCCTTTTCATAAAGGAAAGGAATTAAATGCAATAACAGAAAAATCTATACGACAACAAGCAGAAATTGATTGAGTATAATATTTATTAAGGAGGAATATTTTATGAAATTAGTTTATCCTGCTATCTTTTATGAAGATAAAACTACAAACACATATACAGTTGTATTTCCAGATTTACCAGGGTGTATAACTCAAGGTGATACTATTGAAGAAGCTTTGGAAATGGCTGAAGATGCTGCTTCAGGATGGATACTTTCGTCAATTGAAGATGGTGAATCAATTAATCCACCTTCAAGGGATATTAAGTGTGAAGATGAAAATGCCTTTGTGAATTATGTTTCGTTAGACATTGATGAATATGCAAAACTCAATAGTAGCAAATCAATAAAAAAGACTCTTACAATTCCACAATGGTTAAATACGCTAGCTGAAAGAGAAGGCATTAATTTTTCTAAAGTGTTGCAACAGGCAATAAAACAAAAATTAGGATTAATTTCAACATCTAATTCATATGATGAAGATATTGCAATAAAATTAGGTAGCTCAATTGTAACAAAACTTCAAGAAATTATTCCAAGATTAGAAACAAGTATTTCCAATTTGGATGAAGTATCATCAACAACTAATAGTATTTCGCAAAAAAGAATAAAACTACGTTCAAGTCCTGTTGTCAATATAAATTAGGAGATAAAAATGATTAAAACAACTTTGCTCAATTATAAAATTCTTAAATTGATTTTTGAAAATTCTGTTATTAATACAAATGAAGAATTTCAAATACAAACAAATGTTAATTCTCATGTAAATTATGATGAAGAGTACGAAAAATGTGCATGCACTTATACGCTAAAAATAACTACTGATAGAGAAGATATACCATTCAATGTTGAGGTTGTGGTTTCTGGAGTCTTTTCTTATGATAAACATGACGACAAAAAAGAAATTCATGTAGAAGTATCTAGAAAGTTATTTCCATATTTACAATCAACAACAAGTGCATTAATGGCAATGGCAGGCATACCAAATTTTGTAGTGCCAGAAAAAGAATTAAAAGTTGAAGATGTCACGGTATAAATCTAGATATATTTAATAAGCAATAAAGAAATGGAATAAATGACTTAAACACATTTTTTGACGTATAGTTATCTCTCTGCTACTAATGATTTTAAATATTGTTGCAAAATAATTGCTTATATTTCCTGCGAGTTGTTTAACAACTTCAATTTAAATAAGCATATTTAGCAATGATTAATTAGTCTATACAAATGCTAATACAATTAGTCACATTTTCAAGTGCAGGGTCACATTTTTGAACAGGTGGTCACATTGTATCAAATATGCTGTACAAAGACATTGATATAGAGCCAAATCTTAATTGATTTGGCTCTGTTTTTTCTTTTAAGAACATAATCATTGAAATGTCATCGTTACAATAGTATAATAAATTTGTAATACTATTTAAGTAGTTATCGGAGAAATATTCTATGAGTAGCAAGAAAGTGCTTACGGCAATAAATATTATATGCTTTATAATTTTTGTGCTTATTCAAAGTCTGATTTTCTTTTTAAGAATAATTGATTACAGTCTTGACGGTTCGAAAGGCGGAATTAACGATATACTGTTATATATAGGGAAATATCTTTTAATAAGCCTTATATATTTGATACCGCAAGTGCTTATTATATTGCAAGGCAAAAAGCAAAAAAGCAAGCCAAGCAGTTTTTCAAAAGCAATTGACAAAGCAAGCAAATACCTATTGACTGTTTGGGTAGTTATTTTATTTATACAAACATTTATTATTTATATATTTGCATATTGAAGGAGAACTGTATGAAAACAGAATTTGAATTATCAAATGCAAACATACCTTACGGTGTGTTGCACGACCAGATATTAAGTGATTTAAAATACGAAAACGGTGAACTGATTTTTACTTTCGATATTGAAATTTTTGAAAATGATTATACCGACAAAAGTGTATATGAAAAATTTAAAAACTTCAAAAAATGTGAAATGAAAATCAGTTTGGATAACTGTGAAGATACTGAAATTTCTCTTGCAGAATGTATAGGTAAAAGCGGAAAATACAAAGCACTTGTAATTCCGATTGAAAAGCTTATAGAAATATCAAAAATTGCAAATTATATTTCTTTTTACACTTGCCTGACTAATGGATACGAATTAGAAATTAAACTTTCTTCAGGCTTTTATGACGCAAAAGGAAAGTATAAAAAATATAAAGAGTATGCAAGCATAGAAATGACTTTATATGCTTCAAAAATCACTTGGAACTGGTATTGATAAAACTAACATTGGCAAAATGTGGAATCTTATTGATTCCACATTTTTTATTTATTATAGGTAAAAATATAATTGGTGATTTGATGAACAACTTTGAGTTATCGGTTGATTTAGCGCGGCAAACAATTGAATGCGGAGGAGAAGTCAGCCGAGCCGAAGAAACGGTACGCAGGCTGAATAATTACGACTGCAATGTATTTGCAACAACAAGCCTGATTGTTGCACAAAAGGGCGAAAAAACTGCCATCAGGCGAATATACAAGGATAAAATTGATTTAGCAATGCTTGCAAGGATAAACAGCCTATCACGAAGTCTTGCAAATGAAAGCACAGCCATAAAAAATTACACCGCATATGAATCAAAAGCGGCAGAAACAATAAGTAACTTTTTTGCTGCATTCTTCTTTTCGCTTTTTTTCGGCGGAATGTTAATTGACGCTGTATTTTCCGGAATTATTGCTGTAATAATAAGCATTGCACAATTTAATAAAATAGAATTCAACTTATTTTCAAAAAATTTAGTCAGTTCTTTTGCGGCAAGTGTACTTTCTTTTATACCTGGATATTTTGGAATTGAAGTACACCAAGATAAAATAATAATAGGAACAATTATGCTTCTTGTACCCGGGCTTACAGTAGTAAACGCAACAAGAGATATGATGAATTCAGATTTACTTGCAGGTATGAGTGAGCTGTTTAACGCTATTATGTCAGCATTATCTATCGCCTTCGGTGTGGCAGGTGCTTTATGGATATTTGGCAAAATATAATTAAAGAAATAATATTTTGCACTGTGGGTTCTGTATTTTTTGCCGTTGGAATGAAAGTACCGAAAAATTGCCTGGGCCTAACCTTTTTGGGTTCAATAATAACAGCAAGCATTGAAAGGTTATTAAACGTTTATTTCGGTGAATTGATTGCCTGCTGCACTGCAATGATGTGCTTGGTTTTTTACTGCGAACTGATTTCACGGCTGAAAAAGTTACCGACAACAGTTATTTTAATGCCGTCAACCATTCCCCTGCTGCCAGGCAGTTCAATATATTACACAATGCTTTACGCAATAACATCAAACAACGATAAATTTTTAAACTATGCAAAAAGTACGGTTTTAACGGGGCTTGGAATATCACTCGGTGCGGTTATTGCCACAGTAATAATAAAACTATTAAGCAAAAAGAGATTGCTGCATTAACAGCAATCTCTTTAATTATCTATATGCGCTTTCCGTTTTTAAACGAATATGAAATTTCTTTACCGCCATGAAGCTTAATGCCTTTAATTGAACCTGACCATTCCTTTGGCAAAGCTTCATTTTTAAGCATTTCGGCAATACCGGCGCAAACACCGAAATTACCGTCAATTTGAAACGGCGGATGTGCATCAAACAAATTAGGATATGAACCGCCGCCCTTATGAAATCTTGATGACGGACTTATATAAGTCAACTGCTGCTTTATAAGCCTATATGCATTTTCACCGTTTTTAAGGCGTGCCCATAAGCAAACTTTCCAACCAAGCGACCAACCGGTGCCGCCAAATCCACGCTTAAGAAGCGACTTTTCGGCAGCCAGATTAAGTTCATTACTTGCAGGAATTCTTGCAGGATAAATACAGTACAAATGGCTTACATGCCTATGTTCAACTTCAGTTTCACCGAATTCTTCGGCATATTCCGGAATTCTGCCATCAGACGCCGGCCCAACCTGTTCAATTTCAGGTGTTTCAAGCCCGAGTTCACGGCAATTGGCAAAGAATTCATAAAGCAGTTCCCTATCCATTGACGGCATATATGTTATACAAGCTGAAGTACCCGCATCCTTAAATTTATTTTCAGGGCTGATAGACGGGCAAGTAACAAGTTTGCCATTATGTTCAACAAGAAAATCTTTATAAAAAGCCAAACAGCTTTCAAACATAGGTAAAATTCTGTTTTTATATTCCTCGTCAGTGATATACAAATAATGGTCATAAAGCTGATTTAAAAGCCAAGGCGCACTCATAGGCCAAGGGGCATATTGCGTAGTTTCTTCAAGTCCCTGCGGGTCGCCTGCCGGGAAAGTCATACCCCAAATATCAGTATTATGATGAGCGCAAAAGCCTGAACAATTGTAATATTGCTTTGCTGTTTTTTGCCCGTTAAAAGCAAGCTTTTCAACCAAGTCCACAAGCGGTTCAAAACAATCGGAAAGATTGGCAATATCGGTACACCAATAATTCATTTCGGTATTTATATTTATTGTATAGCCCGATGACCAAGGTGCGCGAAAATGAGTATTCCAAATACCTTGCAAGGTGCTTGCTTTACTTCCCTTTCTTGATGATGAAATTGTAAGATACCTGCCATATTGGAAAAGCAGTGCAACAAGTGAATAATCATCACCCTTTTTATTCATATTTTTAATTCTTTTATCGGTTGGAAGTTCATCATATCCACCCTCAAGAGTAAATTCAACACGATTAAAAAGTGATGAAAAATCAGTTTTATGCTCTGAAAGCAAATCATCATATTTCTTTATATTTTCAAAATATGAAAAAGCCCTTTGCTTTGCATCGGCATTTGGCATAGATTTAAAATCAATATAAGAAGTTGCAAGTGAAACAAGCAGTGTGACATCCTTTTGATTTTCTACAATAATTGAATCATCGCTGAATTTTGCATTGCCCAAAACCTTAACAGCACCGCAAAACTTCATTCCTTTATCACCGTAAACAATAGATTCACCTTTATTGTAATATGGCGGTTGGCAAATTTCAGGTGCTTGGCCTGACAGCACCAAACTGTCCTCATAAGTAGTAACAGTATGGTTAAGCTGGCAATCAAATTTAACAGTAAAAGACGCACCGCTGTCACATTTGATATTTATAACCATAAGCTGTGCAGGATATGAAACAAAAACAGTTTCGTTCAAATCCCCGGCCGATACCTGTGCCACACCCGTTTCCAAATCAAGAGTACGGCAATAATCTTTTGAATACTTTTTTGAATATTCAATAATAATATCGCCAAACGGCAAATATGCATCGCTCCAAACACCGTGCATATTTTTGTTAATAATATCCTCGGCTTTTCTGTAATCTTTATTAAATACAGCCTCGCGTGCCGACGCGAGATATTTATAAGCATCCTTTTTATTATTGTCCTTCGGGTAACCTGACCACAAGCTATCCTCGTTAATTGCAATTCTTTCCTTTTTAAGATTGCCGAATACGAGCGCTCCCATTCGTCCGTTGCCCACAGGTAAAGACTGCTCAAAATATTTTGCTTTTTTAGTGTAATACAATTTATTTTTCATAAAAATATTTTACTTTATTTAAATATAAATTGCAAGTAAAATAAAAATGTAGTATAATAATATAGTATAATAATGTTGAAAAACAATATTTTTCTTTTTAAGGGTGATGAATTTATGAAAAAACACATTATTTCAATCGGCAGGCAATATGGCTGCGGTGCACACGAAATTGCAACCAAGCTTTCGGAAAAGCTTGGTATTCCTTATTACGATAAAGAAATCATAAAAAGAGCAGCGAAAGACAGCGGATTCGACGAGCATATTTTCACATTTTATGATGAAAGACCTACACGAAGCTTTCTTTACAATGTTTCGACAGACGGTTTTTCAAACATTGCATCAAACGGTTTGGCACTTGAAGACCAAGTTTTCCAATATCAGTTTGATACAATTAGAAAAGTTGCCGAAGAAGGAAGTTGCATTATAGTCGGCAGATGCGCAGATTACATATTAAAAGAAGATGAAGCACTTTTAACTATTTTTCTTCACGCAAGTGATAAATTCAGAGAAAAAAGAGTTATTGAGAAATATGGTGTAGAACCAAAAAATGTAGCCAAAGAAATGAAAAACACAGATAAAAAGAGAGCTAAATTTCACAATTTTTACAGTGAAGAAAAATGGGGCGAAGCAACTACATATGACCTTGCAATCAATGTTGCCAAACTTGGAATTGACGGAACTGTTGATTTAATCAGTGAATATATCAAAGCTCAGGGTTAATATATTTAGCTTAAATTTAACACAAGCTTAACTAATAGCTAAAAAAGATTTATTATAATTTGTGGGCAAAGGTGTCTAAAAGGCATTTTTGCCCTTTATTTTTGAGTTATACTAATGGCAGGGGCTGATATGAAATTTAATAAAAACGGTAAATTTAAAATTATGCAGATAACTGACATTCAGGAAATATACAATGTTTCACCTGATACATTAAAATTACTTGAAAATGCAGTTGAAAAAGAAAAGCCTGACCTTGTAATATATACCGGTGACCAAATAAAAGGTTACGGTGTAACATACAAAGGCATGGGCAGTGAATTAGTAAACAATGTTGCCAAAACGATTGATAAATTGATTGAGCCTGTTACAAAAAGGAATATTCCTTTTGCAGTTACATTCGGCAACCATGACAGGCAGGTCGGCATAAGCAACAAAGAACAGTTTGAGCAAATATATAAAAAGCATCCAAGTTGTGTCGGCACTCAGGCAGATGGCATTGATGGTGGCGGCACCTGCTTTTTAAGCATTAAATCTTCACAAGATGAAAACAAGGATGCATTTGGAATTTACTTATTCGACACAGGCACAGACGCAAAAGGCGGCGGATATGAACCTTTTGACACTAAAATTATTGACTGGTATAAAAAAACAAGGAATGATTTAAAAGAAAAGAACGGTCACTATATCCCCTCTCTTGTTTTTCAGCACATTCCGATGTTTGAGCATTACAATGTATTAAAGCAAGTAAAGAAAAATGAAAAAGGTGCAATTCCCGCTTTCAGAATTCACAAAGGTGAATATTATAAAATTGATGAAACAAAATGTGTTAAAGGTTCTGTTTTACTTGAACCGCCGTCAATCCCAGACATAAATACGGGTGAATTTGACGCACTCAAAGAAAAGGGTGATATTCTCGGTGTATATGTTGGGCATGACCATAAAAACAGCTATGTAGGAAAATATGACGGAATAGATATAGGATTTACACAATCAAGCGGTTTTAATGTTTACGGAAACGGAAAAGAACGCGGCGTAAGATGCTTTATAATTGATGAAAACGACCCGACAAATTATGAAACATACACAAGAACCTACCGCCAATTATGTGACGGAAAACTACACAAGCCTGTTTATGACGCACTTGCAAAAGTAATGCCGACTACAATGGATATGGCTAAACCTATGATTGCAAAAGCAGTAGGTATTATCATAGCAATAGCGGCAATTATAGTTATACTCACAAAATTCTTATAAGGAGAAAAAATATGCCTGAAGAAAAGAAGAAAAAAGACAATGCATTTGTGCGTTGGACTGAAAAGCACGCAGAATTTTGGAAATTCATTAAATTCAACTGTGCAGGTGCACTTTCAAATATTCCGGAACTTGCAACACAACTAATATTGGTATATCTCGTATTTAAATGTGCCGATGCTCCCGAATCGAGAGAAACAAAAATTGCATATTACTGCTCAACTTTCGTTGGATATGCCGTTGCATTTGTTCTTAACAGGAAAATAACTTTCCACGCTGACGCGAACCCGATAGTATCAACTGTTCTTTATGTAATTATGGTTATTTTTACTATTTGGGCAAAAGGCATAATCGGGCCTTGGCTTTCACAGTTTACAAACAGTTTTCTTCCTGTTGCGCTGGCACCTACCGTGGCGACGCTTTTGGGTATGGCGGTTCCTATGATTTGGACATATCCCTGCAACCGCTTTATTATTCACAGAAAGAAAAAGCCTACACAAGAAGAAAAATAAGATTGACAAAACATTAAATTTTAGTATAATGAAATTAAGCAAGGAAGCGCCAAAGTTTCCTTGCTTTTTAATTAGTACGCTTTTGGAGTGAAATAATTTACAGATGCACGAAATTGAAGATATAAGAAAATGCGCCGGATAAAATAATTCGGCGCATCTTTTTATTTAACTTTATTAACTATAATCATTGTAATACCAAGAATTACAAGTATTACCCCTGTTATACGATTAAGGGTTTCAGGTTTTGCCTTATTAGCACAAAGCGAAGCAATTTGAGCAAATATCAAAGTAGAAATCATACAAAATACAAGAGTCCAAACATCCGGCAAACCACCTATTGCGAAGTGACTTACAGAACCCGTAAACGCAGTAAACGCCATTACAAACACACTTGTACCCACTGCTGTTTTCAATTCATATCCCAAAACGCTTGTAAGCACAAGGAGCATCATCATTCCCCCGCCTGCACCTACAAAGCCGCATATAAATCCAACCATACAGCCGCTTAAAGCAGAGCGTATAATTTTTTGCTTATCACTTGCCTCGGTTAACCTTGCTTTAGGCTCTGTAACCGGCTTAACAATAAATTTAATGCCCAAAAACAAAGTCATTACAAATGAAAAGTTACCCATAGCAGTGCTTGGAACTTTGCTTGAAACAAAACTGCCGACAAGCGTAAACAGTAAAACAAAAATCATCATAACAATGCCGTTTTTAACATCAATATTTTTGTTTTTACCGTAATTATATGCCGATACCGCACTTGCAAGCACATCACTTGCTAATGCAATGCCGACTGCAATATATGGATCCATATCAAGAAAAGTTATAAGCATAGGACTTATTACTGCGGCAGCGCTCATTCCGGCGAAACCCGTTCCGAGTCCTGCACCGATACCTGCAATTAAGCATACTATAAATTTTAAAAACATATCAATAATTCCTTTTATTTTTCTGAACTTTGCATATTAGCATTATAACGCTGTTAAAGCCTAAACTCAACCAACACATTTTCAACAAAATGTCTATTATTTAATAATTATTTAATATATTAACTTATTTGTAAAAAATAAGTTAAATAAAAGTTAAAAACAGTATTGTTTTTACAAATGTAAAGTGCTATAATTAGATGAAAATTTTTTACGAAAAGGGGTTTTTTAATGGCTAAAACCAAAGCTGCTGAATCAAAAACTACAACGGCAGCAAAAAAGTACATGAAGCCGTCTGAAGTTGCAACATTCGGTATTGGTCTTTTCGGCGTAGCTCTTTTAACAGGGTGGATGCCGGACTATACCACAACTTTCTTTGCCGACTTCGCATTTAAGGGAAAAGGTTTTGACTCTGCTTCTCTTTCACACATTGTTGAGGTAGTATTCCTTATTGCAGGTTTTGTAGGTGCAATCTGTGAGCTTGTTATCGGTGTTCTTGTTGACAGAACAAAAACCAAGCTTGGTAAGGTCAAGCCTTGGGTTGGTTTCGGTGCAATTCCGCTTGCAATTATTTCAATGCTTGTATTTGTAGCACCTAACACAACTTCATTTGGCCTTGCATCAGTTTGGATGATTGTTATTTACTGCCTTTACACAGCAGTGTCCTGTGCAGTTGAATCACCTTCTAACTGTTTCGGCGCACTTTGCTCACCTAACCCTGCTGAAAGAAGCAGTGCTATTTCAATTTCATCTTTCTTGCGTTCGGTAGGTCAATCAGGCGGTCAGGTAGTAATCATCGTTGTAGGCGCTCTTATGAAAGCTCTTATGGGCCAACAGCAGTTCAAAAACGCTGAAGGTCAGGGTATCGACCTTATCATTTCAACTGCAATTTGTGCACTTGGTATGATTATATTTGTAATGATATTCTTTGCTAATAACAAAGAGCGTGTACCTTTCACATCAGAAAATGTATCACTTTTAGAATCAATCAAGCTTGTATTTACCAACAAGAATCTTCTTATGGTATCTCTTACTAAAGTATTTGGCTTTGGCCGTGGTGTTTATGGTACCGTATCACTTTACATAGCTATTTATCTTCTTGGTTCAAAGGGATTAAAGCTTGCACTTATGCTTCCTATGGGTATCGGTACAGCAGTAGGTACACTTCTTGTAAACTTTGTACTCAAGAAGTTCTCTACAAAGAAAACATTTATTATTTTCTGTTGCTACGGTGCATCGGCAATGGCTATCCTTTACTTAGTATCAAAGGGTATCGGCTTCAATTCAACTCTTATCGTTCCATTCCTTATTCTCAACTTCTTCTGCGGTATTCAACATGGTAACACAAATGTTACACCTAACATTATGATTGCCGACTGCGTAGACGAAATGGAATATAAGACAGGCAAAAGGCAGGAAGGTCTTGCTTATGCCGGCTATGGCCTTTTCTCAAAGATTGCTTCTGCATTCACAAAATTCCTCGGTCCATGGCTTGTATACACATGGAGTAAGTACAAGATTTCAACTGACCCTAATGTTGCATATGCATCACAGGATGATAAAGTTCTTTCTCGTTTCTTAATGATTTACACAATCATTCCGGCTATCTTTGTAATTCTTCAGTTCATCCCTATCCTCTTCTATGATATGACAGGCGAAAAGAAGGCAAGAATTACGGCTGCTCTTGCAGAAAAGAGAGAAGCTGAAAAAGCAGAAGAAGCAAACGAAGACAACGAAGATATTGCAGGATAAGGAGGGATTAGTTATGGCTGAAACAAAAGAAAAGAAAGGCTTTAACGCCGCTCTTTATGCAGTAATCGCAGGTATCGTGGTTGCAGTATTGCTTGTTCTTATCACAATATTTGCTTTTACAACAAGATATACAGGCTTTTCTGCCGAAAAGGTAGCACAAGCTTATGTAGATACAATTGTACAAACAGGCGACGGATATAACGCTTATAAAAACACACTCGTTTCAAAAAATCAAAAATTCGGTAACTTTGTTATTAACGGTTATATGAAGCCATATATTAACGAAGATGCTGAAAAAGCTTCATTCATAGGTACAGGCAGTGATGAAGAAATCACAAAGACTGACGAAGTCTATGACACAATGTATGAATATTATGTTGGTCTTGTTTCTGAATATGGACTTGATGACATTGATGATGTATTTAATGATTACTTTGCTAAACTCGTTGAAGTAAGAAAAGAAATATTCGGCGATGAATATATGGATACAGACTTTATGTTCTCTGTATTTGAATCAAATGTCACAAAATACGGTAAGTCACTTACAGGTACTGAAGAAGAATACGGTGCTGACGGAAAAACAGTTATTCAGGAAGCTTCAACAGGTAAGTACCAAGAAATATTCGGTAATGATTATAAGTTCACAGCAACAGTTAAGGAATGCACAGAACTTACAGACGCTGAAAAGGATGCATACATTAAAGAGTATAAGGAGAGAATTACTCCGGTTGCATCATCAGGCGAAGCAAAGGCAGACAAATTCGGCCTTAAAGATACCGACAAAAAGAATACACCTAAATCAGATATGATAGGTGCATTTGAAAAGCTTGATAATTCAAATGACATTTCCGCTGTTGCAAAATGCACAGTTGATGTTACACTTGAAGACGGAAAGAGCGTTGCTTCACAGCAAGTATATGTTGTAAAAATCGGCAATACTTGGTATGTTGACAACACAAATGTTGACACATCAGCTCTTTACCTTGCAAAATAAGAAATAATTTTTAAAGCCTTACAGTTAATTAAAACTGTAAGGCTTTTTTATTGTTGTTGTATTTAATTTATGACAAAATATTTAAAATTGTTTTTATTTAACTTTAACTTTTATTGTTTTACTCCAGGAGTAATAGGTGTACTTTTTGCCTCTTTTTTTATACGCACGAACACGAACATAATATTTTTTCTTGCTCTTTGCTGTTGTTAAAGTGGTAGAGGTTTTTGACGAACCTGAAATCTTCCTGCTTAAAAAGTTCTTTTTAAAATTAGAAGAAGTTGACCACATAACTTGATAGCCGGATACGCCGCTTTTCTTCTTCCATTTTACCGTAATTTTCTTTTTCTTCTTTGATTTTGCACTACTTAAAGTAACTTGTTTGTTTTTAGTTTTAATTTTTTTTGCTTTACTCTTAGTGCCGACAAATGTCATATTATCACAAGACTTAAAAGCGGCAACTTTAACTTTATAAGTTTTATTCGGCTTGAGTCCTGTAATTTTTGAAGAAGTGGATAAGGCTGTTTTCTTTAATTTATATTTTTTAGTAGATGAATTATAGACATAAATTCTATAACCCGATGCACCGTTTACAGCACTCCACTTTGCAGTTATTGAAGTATCGGAAGAAGTGAGTTTTAAATTTGTAACTTGACTTGGCTTTGTGGCAACATTGATTTGGAAAAAGTTACCCCACGATGCTTCCTGCCCTTTTTGAGTAAATGCACGAATTCTAACTGCGAAAAGGCTTGCAGGTTGAAGATTAGCAAATGTAATAGCTGTATCGGCTGTAAACGCATAATCAATCCAATTGCCGTAAACATCTTGATACTGAACCTGATAATTTGTAGCATTTTCAATCTTGTTCCACGAAATCGAAACGCTGTTTTCCGTAGCGTCAACTACCGAAATGCTGATTTCATCTTTCATATTTTGGTATATAGGAATATAAAATGTTCGTGTCATAGAAAGGATACCGGCTTTTTCATATCCATTATATGCCATAACAGCTTCACTTGCCGCTCCCTGAACATTTTTCATATACTCATTTGTATATTTATTTTGTGATGAAGGGCTGACATTAAATTTCTGTAAATATCCTGAATTTTGAGTTTTAAAACTGTTTGCCACATATTTGGTGCCATAGTAAATAGCTTTATAAGGGTTAGACCACGGGCGGCCGTAACCATTTGAAGTATCGCCCAGATAGGTTGTTCTGCAATCGCTTTTGGCAACATAGCCGCTTGCACCCTCCTGATAGCCTGAAGGTGTTTCATTATAAAGGCGAACATAATAATAATTGCCTTTGTTTGCACGCCAAGTCATATACTGACCGTTTGAAATCGGTGTAGCCACACCACCTGTCGGGTCAACATTAGGGTCATTACTGTAAAGCATCGTATTTTTATTAGCTTTTAAAAAGCCGGCAGCCCACGCAAGTCCGTCTTTAGCACCGGTATATGCACCGATATTAAAATAATTATAAATGCCTTGAAATGGGCTTGTAGAGCCGTTAACAGCAGTAGCAGCATTTGTCCGCCCGCCGTTTTCCTGTTTGATTTTAGATGCGATATAGTAAGCGTTCATACCGAAATCCTGTGCCGCTTTCATTATGACATCCGAATATTTGGTTGTGGAATCATATGTTTTTACATTTTGACCTGTTGTAAGATATGAAATTAAGGAATCATGCATCCATGTTCCGTCTAAAATAGCTTCTACGCCCTCTTTGGTTTGAGTTCCGTCATATGAAGTAGATTCAAATTGAAATATCTGCTTTTCATCAAGAAAATTTCTTGGGTCCATATAATATTCAACAGCGGTTTTAGATGCAGAAACCCAATTACTTGCTTCCTGAATAACATAATTACCGTTTTTCAAACAGCTATGGCAATCACAAAACATTGATTTATCATTAGTTGCTGATAAAGAAATAAGCTGATTAGAATGTTTTGAACGCTCACCGTTTACAGCAGTGTTCCAATCAAGGTTAGTAATAAGCGGTTTAAAAATCCAATTGGGATATTTATTATGTAATTTTTCAAGCTTTTCGGCATAGCTTTGCGGAAAGCCCTGACTCATTAAACTTTCAACATATGTTTGAGCCTGCACTGTGACGGGCAAGCTTGCTGTTATAACAATAATCAAAGACAATGCTATTGATATTATCTTTTTCAAAATATTACCTCCTGCATAATTTTTTAATAAATTACAATATTTTTTTGCAAATTGATATACAATTTGTAGATTTATGCTCATATAATATCATCAATTGCAGTTATTTGTCAACAAATTTAGAATAATGTTAAAATAATGTGACAATTCTTGACAAAAGTTTGTTTGTAGTTTATTATATATCTAAATTATTGAGAAGGGGGAAAACTCTGATGGAGGAAACAAACATTTCACAGATACTTAAGGCTTGCAGACAAAAAGCCGGCATAACTCAAGCTCAGTTTGCAGAAACTATTGGTGTGAAAAGGAGTGCTTACGCTTATTACGAAAGTGGCAGAACAAAGCCTAAATTTGAAACATTAAAAACTATTGCAAAAGTATATAATCTTGATTTAAACACATTATTGGCTACTGAGAAAAACGACTCATTAAATCAAACAAATGACAGCAAAATAAATTTTGACTTAAAAGATTTTAATGACAATTTTTATGATTTATCGGATAATGAAAAAGCCATTATAATGAAATTAAGAATAATGAATCGCGAAAAGAAAGCGAAAATAATTGATCAAATATTTGAATAACTAAAAACAAGCGGCTGATTTAAAAATCAGCCGCTTGTTTTTAGTTCAATACTTTTCTTTCAATAAAATCATTTATATCATTGTAAACTTCTTGTCTGTTGACTTCATTTAATATCTCATGCCTAACGCCCGGATAAATTTTAATTTCGGTTAACGAGTGACCGGTTTTAATAAGCTTATCATAAACTTCCTTGACACCTAATGAATAATTTCCGACAGGATCCATCTCACCGCTTAAAAGCAGCACAGGCATTAAATGGCTTACATTTTGATACCATTTATCACTGTTACATTCAATGCAAAGTTTTGCTAAATCCTGATAGCCACCGCATGCAAAAGTAAAACCGCAATATTTATCATTTTGGTATTCATCAACACTTTCAGGTATACTGATACCCCAATCGTAATCGGTTCTATGCTCAAACGGTTTATCATAAGCGCCAAAGCCGATTTTTTTAAGTGTTTCTGATTTGTATGTTTTGCCCTTAAAAGCACTTACAAGCCCCGTTAAAGCAATGCTGATTGTGGCAAGAGGATTAGTGCCTGAAGTGCCGATAAAGACAGCACCGTCAAAGCAGTTACCATATTCGTTAATAAAGCAACGCATAACAAGACTGCCCATTGAATGACCGCTTATAATATACTTTTTATCAGGATATTCGCTTTTTGCAATATCCATTAAAGTTTTTGCATCGCGAATAACATCTTTATATCCGTTTTTATCACCGAAATATCCCAGCAAATTTTCATCGCTGTTTGACTTACCGTGATTTATCATATCATTCATAAATACAGCATAACCCATAGATACAAATGCTTCAACAGCATTTTTGTATCTGCCGCAATGCTCTGCCATACCATGATGAATTTGAATCACAGCTTTAACATTTTCGTTATCCGGATACCATTGCCAAGCCTTGATTTCACATAAGTTTGATGAACTGATGTAAGTGTACTCTTTTGTTTTCATAAATTATACCCCTCTCGTTTATGAAAAAATATTAGTAATTTTCCTTTGGAAAATCGAGTTCAACTTCAGCTTTGAGTTCACGATTAAAAAGTGAATTTACAGCATATTGCGGTGATACATCACCGTTTATTATATCATTAACAGCAAAAATAATCGGCAAATCAACATTATATTTATCAGCAAGCTTTAAAGCCGCAGGAATTGCATTGATACCTTCTACAACCATACCTACTTTTTTTACAGCTTCGTCGGGTGACATTCCCTGCCCGATAAGAAAACCGGCATTATTATTACGAGAATGAATACTTGTGCAAGTAACTATCAAATCTCCCATACCGGTAAGCCCGCTGAAAGTGTATGGTGAACAGCCAATTGCAGTACCAAGCCTTGAAAGTTCAGCAAGTCCCCTTGTAACAAGTGCCGCAGTTGCATTATCACCATATCCAAGCCCACGCGAAATGCCGGTTGCAAGTGCAATTATATTTTTTAGTGCGCCGCAAATTTCAATTCCTTTAATATCGGTATTAGTATAAACCCTCATAAACGAGCTTGAAAAAAATTCCTGCACAAGCTTTGCAACTTCAATATCTTGGCAAGCCGACACAATCGTTGTAGGCATATCGCGTGACACTTCTTCAGCGTGAGTAGGGCCTGAAAGTGCAACATATTTTACTGTTTTATTTTTTATTTCATCGTCAATTACCTGAGTCAATGTAAATAGCGTATCAGGCTCAATACCTTTCGCAACATCAACTATAATTTGATTATCTTTTATATAATCTTTACATTTTCTTGCGGTTTGGCGAACAAAAACGGATGGCACGGCAAACATAATTATATCTTTATTTTCAACTGCCGATTTAATATCCGTTGTATATTCTATCCCTTTTGGAAATAAAACATTAGGAAGCTTGGGATGACGCGAAGTTTTTGAAAGTTCTTCAATTTCATCCGGCAAAGCAGACCAAACCGTAACATTTTTATTTGTGTTTTTTAACATTTTAGCAAGTGCCATACCCCATGTACCTGCTCCGAGAATTGCTATACTATTCAATACTTTGCTCCATATATAAATTATTCATCATCTTTTGGTAAATCTGATGTGCAGTGGCAGCATTTTACTGCTTCAATAGGAATTTCGCTCTTACAAAACGGGCAAATTTTAGTTGTAGGAGCTTCTTCTTTAGGTTCTTCCTTTTTCTTTGTAATGTCGACCATTTTGTTAATAGCCTTAACAATGGAAAAGATAATAAACGCCATAATAAGAAAGTTTATTACAGCTGAAATGAAAGCACCGTAATCAATATAATTATCACCCAAAAGATGAATTTTACCCTGAACTTCCGCGCCGCCGATACAGTTAATTAGGGGTTTAATAATATTATCAGTAAGTGATGCTACAATTGCTGAAAAAGCACCGCCTATGATAACGCCGACAGCAAGGTCGATTACATTGCCCCTTGAAATAAATTCTTTAAATTCCCGAAAAAACTTTTTTATTTTAAAATTCCTCTTTTCATACTTATTTATTTTATAATATCATAACACACCGGTAAAATCAAATTTTGGTATAAATGATTTATCGGCAGATGAAAGCTCCTGTATGAAAAGCTTATCAAACGAATTATAAAGCGCATAGTTTAAAACTTTGTCATATTCACGCTTGGTAATTTTACGGTTTATTTCCGGATAGTCGCTTAAATCTCCGCACGGTGTATACTGAGCCATAAGCGAAACATATGTATCCGGCAAATTAGACTTTATGTAATCTAATATTTCAATAGAGGAATTAGTATTTTGCGGTAAAATCAAGTGGCGAATTATCATACCCGATTTCATAATTTTTCCGTCAAATTCATCCTTAACCTGACGCCGCATTTCATTTAGTGCCAAAGAAGCTTTATCAAAATAATCATATGCTTTTGAATAGCGCATTGATTTATTTGGCCTGATGTATTTTAAATCAGGTAAATAAATATCAATTAAACCGTCAAGTTCCTTTAATGTTTCAACTTCTTCATATCCGCTTGAATTATACACAATTGGCACCGGTGATTTCCACTTTTTTAAAACATTGGCTATTTGTAAGGCATAATGCGTAGGATTAACAAGATTTATATTATTAGCACCTTGTTTTATAAGGCTTTCAAATATTTCTATAAGCTTTTCTACGGTAATTTCAACACCCTTATTTTGAGAGCTGATTTCATTATTTTGGCAAAATACACATTTCAAATTACAACCGGAGAAAAATACTGCTCCGCTTCCCTGCTTGCCGCTGATACAAGGTTCTTCCCAATAGTGAAGTGAAGCCCTGGCAACACGAAAATTATCCGGACTTTGGCAAAAGCCCAATTTCTTACTTCTGTCAACATTGCATTTGCGCGGGCAAATTGAACAAATCATATTAAAGCCTTATATATGTCGCCCTTTTTAAAAGGAGTTTGCGCTGCCGCTTCTTTAGCTGCGCTGTTTATCGACATACCCTTCTCAACAAGTGATTTAGCCAAAGCTATCGCCTGCTCAAGCGTTATTTCTTCTGCTTCGTCTTGCTTTTTGCCCTCAATAATAATAACATATTCACCCTTCGGTGATTTATCTGCATAATAAGCAATTGCTTCATCAAATGTGAAGTGAAGCACCTGCTCGTGTATTTTGGTAAGTTCACGCACAAGTGCAATATTACGATTACCGAAAACCTTGCGCATATCATTTAAGGTATAAATAAGCTTATGCGGTGCTTCATAAAAAATCATAGTTCTTTTTTCATCTTTCACTTCTTCAAGATGTTCTCTTCTCGATTTTTTATTTACCGATAAAAAGCCTTCAAATGTAAATCTGCCGGTTGGCAAGCCAGAAACAGCAAGTGCGGTAGCAAACGCAGTCGGGCCGGGAACAGATTGAACTTCTATCCCAAGCTCATAGCAAAGAGCAACCAAATCTTCACCCGGGTCTGAAATAGCAGGCATGCCGGCATCAGTCACAATTGCACAATTTTCACCGTTTAAAATTCTTTGGCATATTATTTCTCCGCGTTGCCTTTTATTATGTTCGTAATATGATACCATTTCTTTTTTTATATCAAAATGATTAAGTAATTTAAGTGTTACTCTTGTATCCTCGGCAGCAATAAAATCAACATTTGCAAGTGTTTCCACCGCTCTTGGTGAAAAGTCGCTTAAATTGCCGATAGGAGTACCTACAACATATAATATTCCGCTCATTTATCATAACCGTCGGCATATGAACCGTAAATATCAAGCATTTCCGGTGTAAATTTGCCATTATCCTTTTTAATAATTAACTGCGGCTCAACTCTCAAAAAAGGTTTTGCCCCCTTTTGCCCCTGAACTAAAAATAAAAAAGGTCGCTCCCCTGTTTTATCCTGCACAAAGCGCAGCCTTTTAGGTTCAATCTTATATTTACGCATAAGTTCAAGCGTATCAACAAGCCTTTCAGGTCTGTGGCACATACAAAACCTGCCGGCATATTTCAGCAGATATGAAGCAGCCTTGCAAGCATCTTCAATATTACAGCAAACCTCGTGCCTTGCAATGCGCGCACTTTCACCCAAAGATTCTATCCCTGTTCCGACAGGTTTATACGGCGGATTCATTGTAACAAGTGAAAACTGCTCTGCGCCGAAAACTTCGTTTATTTTTCGCAAATCGCAGTTATAAGCTTTTATTCTGCTTTGCACACCGTTTAGTTCTATTGAATGGCACACCTGCTCGTATGCATTTTTTTGAATATCAAGGCACGATACATTATTTATTTTTTCATTTCTTAACCACAAAAAAGGAATGATTCCGCAGCCTGTTCCCATATCGAGAGCCTTATCTCTCGCTTTTATTTTAGCAAAATCGGAAAGCAAAACAGCATCAGTTCCGAAAGTGTGGTCAGAGCTAACAGCAATCTTTATGTCGTCTGACAATCGTTCATAATTATACATAAATTTATTATATCATAAGTTACCTAAAATTGAAATAGAAAACATAAAAGAGCAGACAAATATTTGCTTGCTCTTTTATAGGTAATTACGCTTAACTCTTATTTTTTTGTTTTAACGCTCATTTTCTTTGACCAAGAACCAAATTGTTTAACACCGTCAATAGTTTTATATGCTCTGATTCTGACATAGTACTTTTTCTTTTTTAATAATTTCGAAAATGTTTTTGATTTAGTTGAGTTTTTAGTAACGGTAACCGATTTGGTTTTTCTTTTAGAAAATGACTTTGAAGTTGAATATTGTATTTCGTAGCCGGATGCGGTTGTATCCTTATTCCATTTGAAAGTGATTTTGTTTTTCTTTGCAGTCAGTGATACAGTAGTAGGCTTTGCGGGAACAATAATAAAACAAGAAGTAAGCTCACCCTTGTAATTATTACCGATGAAATTTACATACACCCAAGCTTTTCCGCAAAGTATATTATCTTCATAAGTAACAACATATTCACTTGCAGGAATGACATTGCCGAGCTTATCATAAACTGTAATGTTATTATATTTTTCATATCCGTTATAAGCGACTTTTAAAGAAGAAAGTGAAACGCTTACAGGTGCAAAAATATTTTGAGCAATGTATTCCTCACCGCAGGAAGAACAGCGATATTTAACATATCCGTCAATCGCATTTTCCCTGTCATCATCTGCCACAGCTTTTGCAAAAGTTGAAATATAATTATGGTTATGAATATTTAAGCTTGCAGTGAAGCTATATGACGAGTCACTTACTTCATACTTAAAATAATATGTTTTACCGGCTTCAAAATAAGTAGTTGTATTAAAATTCAAATCGGTATTCGAGTTAATATTCGAGTTTATTACTGTTTTATCAGCGTTATATACAGTTAAGAAAACATCGGCAGAAGTTAACGCTTGGCTTGAAGTTAAAAGGTCATAATAATTTGAAGAAAGGCAATCGAACTTAAACCAATAGTTTTTTGCATTATCATCAACATTTGAAACAGTTGCGTTAATTGACTGGCCGAGCATTATTTGAACTGCAGTTTTCAAGCTGTTGGCATAAGCGTTAATTGAAAATGCAAACAGTGAAGAAATTGCCAAAGAAAGAGCAATTAAAATTGAAATAAATTTTTTCATAATATCTCCTAATCCAATGCACATTGCTTTTCGAAATCAGCAACAAGTGCATCTTGAATATTTTTAAGCATCTCAGGGGATTTACCGCCGACTGTGATACCATCAACCGTTTTAACCGGTATGCAAAATGATCCGGTTGAATGAATTACAACTTCATCTGCATTTTTAAGTTCATCAAGCGTATATTCGCGTTCCTCGGTTTTATATCCGAGTTTTTTCGCAAAAGACAGCAAACGAATACGCGCAGTACCCGGCAACACTTCATCATTTAGCGGATGAGTAATAACCGTACCATCCTTAAAAATAGAAACATTTGAATGTGCACATTCAGTGACAATATTTCCGCGGTGAAAAATAGCTTCTTTACAGCCTGCTTTTTTAGCAGAAGTTGCGGCAAGGCAAGAAGGAATTAAATTAAGGGTCTTAACATTGCAATAATGAAAGCGTTTATCTTCAAAAGTAATTACATCAATAGGCTTATAAGTATCGGATATATGCTCAGGTGTTAATGTAATCCAAAGGTTTGCTTTAATGTCATCTTCATAAATGTGCTCACGAAGTCCCGAGCCACGGGTAATCTGCATATAAACAAACTGATCACCGCTGTCAACTTTATTAACAAGGTTTTGGAGCAGATTTTCCAAAGACGCTCTATCAATCGGCATATTTATATCCAATAGTTTAGCACTGTTATAAAATCTATCAAGATGGGCAGGTAAATCAAAAATTTTGTGATTATGAGCATAAGTTGCATCATAAATTCCATCGCCAAACCAGCACACTCTGTCAAGCATAGGAATTTGCATTTTTTCTATTTCGTCATAAGTACCGTTATAATATCCTAAGTTTTTCAAACAAATCAACTCCAAAAATCTATATAATATATATTACTCTAAATAAAAAGAAAAATCAATACAGACAGAAAAAAAGGTTGCCGCCGAAGCGACAACCTCTAATTTAAAAAGTAAGGTATAGATTACTCGTTGATAGCTGTAACAACGCCTGAACCTACTGTTCTACCACCTTCACGGATAGCAAAACGAAGACCTTCTTCGATAGCGATTGGAGTGATGAGTTCAACATTCATTACTACATTATCGCCAGGCATACACATCTCTGTACCTTCTGGAAGAGTGATAACACCTGTTACGTCAGTTGTTCTGAAATAGAACTGTGGACGATAGTTATTGAAGAAAGGAGTATGACGGCCACCTTCGTCCTTTGAAAGAACATAAACCTGACCTGAGAACTTTGTGTGTGGGTGGATTGAACCAGGAGCGGCAAGAACTTCACCTCTCTCGATGTCAGATCTCTGAACACCACGAAGAAGACAACCGATGTTGTCACCAGCTTCAGCATAGTCAAGAATCTTTCTGAACATTTCGATACCTGTACATACTGTTGAACGGATTTCGTCACGAAGACCAACCATTTCAACTGTATCGTTAGTATTAAGCTTACCTCTTTCTACTCTACCGGTTGCAACTGTACCACGACCAGTGATTGTGAATACGTCTTCAACAGGCATAAGGAAAGGAAGGTCTGACTTACGGTCAGGAGTTGGGATATAAGAGTCAACTGCATCCATGAGTTCCCTAATGCAGTCGCAAGCTGGGTCATCATTTGATGAAGCTTCGAGAGCCTTAAGAGCTGAACCCTTGATGATTGGGCACTCATCGTCGAATTCATATTCAGCAAGAGTTTCACGAACTTCCATTTCAACGAGTTCAAGGAGTTCTGGGTCATCAACTTGGTCAGTCTTATTAAGGAATACGATGATTGCTGGAACGCCTACCTGACGAGCAAGGAGAAGGTGTTCTTTAGTCTGAGCCATAGGACCATCAGTTGCAGCGATAACAAGGATAGCACCATCCATCTGAGCAGCACCTGTAATCATGTTCTTGATATAGTCAGCATGGCCCGGGCAGTCAACGTGAGCATAGTGACGCTTGTCAGTTTCATACTCAACATGAGCTGTGTTAATTGTGATACCACGTTCTCTTTCTTCAGGAGCCTTATCGATATCTGCATAGTCTTCAAACTTTGCATAGCCCTTGTTTGCAAGATACTTTGTGATAGCAGCAGTAAGAGTAGTCTTACCATGGTCAACGTGACCGATTGTACCAATGTTTACATGTGGCTTGGTACGATTAAAATGTTCTTTTGCCATTGGAATTTTCCTCCTTAAAATTTACAATAGAAAAATTGTCAAAGATATTCTATCAAATAAATATAGAAATATCAAGAGTTTTTTATAAATTATAAGCAACTAATTAGTCTTTTTTAGCTCTTTCGCTAATGATAGACTCACTAATTGACTTAGGAACAGGTTCATAACCGTCCGGTTCCATTGTGTATTGGCCACGGCCCTGAGTTTTTGAACGAAGGTCGTTAACATAACCAAACATTTCTGAAAGCGGAACTCTTGCGTTAATCTGCTTAGCACCTGCTCTGTCTTCCATACCTCTGATTAAACCACGACGAGAGTTAAGGTCACCGATTACATCGCCCATATATTCTTCAGGTACGATTACTGTAACCTTCATCATAGGTTCAAGGATGATTGGATTAGCTTTCTTTGCAGCATCCTTAAATGCCATAGAACCGGCAATCTTAAATGCCATTTCAGATGAGTCAACTTCGTGATAAGAACCATCATAAAGTTCAACACGAACATCAACTACATTATAACCGGCAAGGATACCGCTCTTCATAGCGCCCTGGATACCGGCGTCAACAGCAGGGATATATTCCTTAGGAATAGCACCGCCGACAATTTGGTTAACGAATTCGTAACCCTTGCCGATGCCGTTTTCATCAAGGTTAGGCATAATACGAATCTTAACATGACCGTACTGACCTGAACCACCTGACTGTCTCTTATACTTAAGGTCAGAAGAACTTTCGCTCTGGATTGTTTCTTTATAAGCAACCTGCGGAGCACCTACATTAGCTTCAACCTTAAACTCACGAAGAAGACGGTCAACAATAATCTCAAGGTGAAGTTCACCCATACCAGCGATAATAGTTTGTCCTGTTTCTTCATCAGTATATGCTTTAAATGTTGGGTCTTCTTCTGCAAGCTTTGCAAGAGCAATACCCATCTTTTCCTGACCTGCTTTAGTCTTTGGCTCAATAGCTACACGGATAACAGGGTCAGGGAAATTCATTGATTCAAGGATGATAGGATTGTTTTCATCACAAAGAGTATCACCGGTTGTTGTGTTCTTTAAACCAACAGCAGCAGCAATATCGCCTGAATATGCAACAGGAATATCTTCTCTGTGGTTAGCGTGCATAAGAAGGATTCTGCCCATTCTTTCCTTTTGATCCTTAACAGAGTTAAGGCAAGGAGTACCGGCAGCAATCTTACCTGAATATACACGGAAGAAACAAATCTTACCAACGAATGGGTCAGTAGCAATCTTGAATGCAAGAGCTGAGAACGGTTCATCATCTGAAGAATGACGGAACTCTTCTTCGTCTGTATCAGGATTTACACCCTTGATTGACTCTACATCGGTAGGAGCCGGCATATAGTCAACAATTGCATCAAGGAGTGGCTGAACACCCATATTACGATATGCAGTACCGCAGCATACAGGAACCATTGAGTTAGCAATGGTAGATTTACGAATAACTTTCTTGATTTCATCAACTGTAATAGCATCTTCGCCCTCTTCGAAATATTTTTCCATGAGGTCTTCATCCATTTCAGCTACATGTTCAACAAGTTCAGTTCTGTATTTAGCAGCAAGTTCCTTCATATCATCAGGAATTTCTCTAATTTCAAATTTCATACCCTTTTCTTTATCAGGATCGATATAGATAACGGCATGGTTTTCTACAAGGTCAATAATACCTTCGAAAGTATCCTCACTTCCGATTGGAAGCTGGATAGGAAGAGCATTACATTTGAAACGGTCTTTAACCATATCAAGTGCCCTGTAAAAGTCAGCACCCATAATATCCATTTTATTAACGAATATCATACGAGGTACTTTATATTCATCAGCCTGACGCCAAACGGTTTCAGACTGCGGTTCAACACCGCCCTTTGCACAAAGAACAGTAACTGAACCGTCAAGTACACGAAGTGAACGCTGAACTTCTACTGTGAAGTCAACGTGACCCGGTGTATCAATAATATTGATTCTATGCTTTTTCCAGAAACAAGTAGTTGCAGCAGATGTGATAGTAATACCACGCTCCTGCTCCTGCTCCATCCAGTCCATTGTTGCAGCACCTTCGTGTGTTTCACCAATCTTATGGTTTACACCTGTATAATACAGAATACGCTCGGTGGTTGTAGTTTTACCTGCATCAATATGAGCCATAATGCCAATATTTCTTGTCATCTCAAGAGATACTTGTCTTGACATAATACCCTCCTATCAATATCTGAAATGAGCAAATGCTTTGTTTGCTTCTGCCATCTTGTGTGTATCGTCGCACTTCTTAACTGCTCCGCCTGTCTTATTAACAGCGTCCATAATTTCAGCAGCAAGACGCTCTCTCATAGTTCTCTCTGAACGCTGACGAGCGTAAAGAGTAATCCAACGAAGACCTAAAGTCTGTCTTCTTTCAGGACGAACCTCGAGAGGTACCTGGTAAGTTGCACCACCTACACGGCGTGCCTTTACCTCGAGTACAGGCATTACATTTTCCATTGCAGCTTCAAAAGTTTCTAATGGTTCGTTGCCTGTTTTTTCCTTAATGATGTCGAATGCGTCGTAAACAATCTTCTGAGCGACGCCCTTCTTTCCATCAAGCATGATGCTGTTGATAAGTCTGGTTACAAGCTTTGAATTGTAAAGCGGATCAGGTAATACATCACGCTTAGCGATTTGGCCTCTTCTTGGCATCTTCGCTTCCCTCCTTCATAATTTTTAATGAGTTCATAGGTACTCGGTTTTTCCGTGGAGTCAACAAAAGGTCATATACGCTTTATATATAGGTATATAAACTATTGTTATCCATTAAAATAAGGCTTATTTCTTAGCAGCCTTTGGCTTCTTTGCACCGTACTTAGAACGGCTCTGCATTCTGCCATTAACACCCTGTGTATCAAGTGTACCGCGGATGATGTGGTAACGCACACCAGGAAGGTCCTTAACACGACCGCCACGAATCATAACAACAGAGTGTTCCTGAAGGTTATGACCAACGCCCGGAATGTAAGCAGATACTTCAATTCCGTTTGTAAGACGAACTCTGGCAATCTTACGAAGAGCTGAGTTAGGCTTCTTAGGTGTAGCTGTCTTAACAGCAGTACAAACGCCACGCTTTTGAGGTGAGTTGTTATCTGTAACAACATTTTTCTTAGTGTTTAAGCCCTTTAAAAGTGCAGGTGTCTTTGACTTCTTTTCGATAGTCTTACGACCTGTTCTTACGAGCTGATTAAAGGTAGGCAATAGTTTATCTCCTTTCAAGTATTATTTATACGCAATGTGCGTATAAGTCATATGCCGAAAAATCAGCATATCAATTAAACGCACATCTCGGGGCAAGCACAAGGCTCGCCCCTAAATGTTGTATTATTCACTAAAATTCAAGGATAAAGTTTGTAATATTTGCACAAACACCTATCACACGATTTAGCATTATACCACTACTGCATAGTGTTTGTCAAGAGTTCTTGCAATTGTTCAAGATTTAAAATTTCATCGCTGTTTTCTGCTGAAAAATAACTTGGAACAACATCAACCTTGCGGAATACATCCATACCGGTACCTGCCGGAACAAGTTTACCGATAATAACATTTTCCTTAAGACCGATAAGCGGATCACTCTTACCTTTGATAGCAGCATCGGTAAGAACTCTTGTTGTTTCCTGGAATGATGCAGCCGAAAGGAATGAATCTGTTGCAAGAGAAGCTTTTGTGATACCCATAAGAATAGGAATATAAGTTGCTTTCTTAAGATTTTCTTCACCGGCTTTAATTCTTGCTTCAATTTTATCATTTGCTTCATCAACTGCTGAAACATCAACCATTGTACCTGCAACAAGATCAGTATCGCCTGATTCATCAACAGTGCATTTCTTAAGCATTTGACGAACAATAACTTCGATATGCTTATCGTTAATATCAACACCCTGTGTACGATATGCAAACTGAACTTCTTTAATAAGGTAATTATAAACAGCTTCTTCGCCAAGGATAGCAAGAACATCATGCGGATTTACAGCACCGAGTGTAAGTTCTGTACCTTTTTTAATATGTGCACCCTCTACGATATTTTCGCAAAGTCTTGCACCGTAAGGGATAAGATATTTCTTTTCTTCTGCTGTATCCTTATTATAAACAATTACATGGCGACTCTTCTTGATTTCTTCAAATCGAACATCACCTTCGATTTCGGAAAGAATAGCAAGTTGCTTTGGCTTTCTTGCTTCAAAAAGTTCTTCTACACGAGGAAGACCCTGTGTAATATCTGCACCGCCGGCAACACCACCGGTATGGAATGTTCTCATTGTAAGCTGTGTACCAGGTTCACCGATTGACTGTGCTGCGATAATACCAACAGCCTCACCAACCTGAACCGGCTCGTTAAATGCAAGGTTTGCACCATAGCACTTGCGGCAAACACCGTGGCGTGATTTACAAGTGATAAGTGAACGAATTTTAACTGATTCAATACCTGCGTCAGCAATACGCTTGGCATCATCAGCAGTCATCATTCTGTCAGCTTCCATAAGAACTTCTCCGGTCTTAGGGTCAACAACAGGTTCAACTACAAATCTGCCTGTAAGTCTTTCTTCAAGTGTTTCGAGTACACGGTTGCCATCCATAATTTTGCTTACAACAATACCATCGTTGCATCCGCAATCATCATCACGAATAATAACATCCTGTGATACATCAACAAGACGCCTTGTAAGGTAACCTGAGTCTGCAGTACGAAGCGCTGTATCGGCAAGACCTTTACGAGCACCACGAGAAGAAATGAAGTATTCAAGAATATTAAGACCTTCACGGTAGTTAGCACGAATAGGAACTTCAATTGTTTTACCGGCTGTATTAGCAATAAGACCTCTCATACCGGCAAGCTGACGAAGCTGTGAAGTACTACCACGCGCACCGGAATCTACCATCATGTGAATTGGGTTATGAGCACCGTCGAAGTTACTTGTAAGCTCGTTAGACACTTTGTTTGTACAATCTTCCCAAGCTTTGATTACTGCTGAAGAACGCTCTTCATTAGTAATAAGACCATAGTTATAGTTATATGTGATTTCATCAACGCGTTTTTCTGCTTCAGCAAGATATTCTTTCTTCTTATCAGGAATAAGAGCATCACAAACAGCAACGGTTGTACCGGAAACTGTTGAATACTTATAGCCCTGTGCTTTAATAGAATCAAGAACACGAGAAGCGATTGAAACACCGTGAACATTGATACATCTTTCAGCAATTTGGCCAAGCTGTTTCTTTTTAACTACAAATGAAACTTCAAGGTCAAATTCATGAGCCGGGTCAGTTCTGTCAACAAAACCGAGGTCCTGCGGAATTGGGTTATTAAAGATGATTCTACCGATTGTTGTAATAATAATAGCCGTCTTGCTTTCACCGTTAACTTCACGAGTTACACGAATTTTAGCAGGTGAATGCATACCGAGTGAACCCTCTTGATATGCCATCATAGCTTCATCTTTATCCCTATAAAGTTTGTATGAACGGTAGTAACCATATTTTTGTGCAAGTTCTTCTTCAGAAATTTCGCAGAGAATTGCAGGGTTAGTAACATAATCACGAGGATCATCATAATCCTTATTTATATCAGCTTTAACATCCTTAAAGCTTACTTCCTGTGTTCTTGCTTCATCTTTGAAGAACTTTGGCTGGCCTGGTTCACCCTCTTTAATCATTGTAAGATAGTATGAACCGATAACCATATCCTGAGTAGGAACAGTAACAGGCTTACCGTCTGAAGGTTTAAGAAGGTTATTAGCTGCAAGCATTAACATTCTTGCTTCAGCCTGTGCTTCGGCAGAAAGAGGAACATGTACAGCCATTTGGTCACCGTCAAAGTCAGCGTTAAATGCAGTACAAGCAAGCGGGTGAAGCTTAATTGCTCTACCCTCTACAAGAACAGGCTCAAAAGCCTGAATACCAAGTCTGTGAAGAGTCGGGGCACGGTTTAACATAACCGGGTGATCCTTAATTACAACTTCAAGGCTATCCCAAACAGCAGGATTATTGGCTCTTTCAACCATCTTTCTTGCTGATTTAATATTAGATGCAACACCTGTTTCAACAAGACGCTTCATAACAAACGGTTTGAAAAGTTCGATTGCCATTTCCTTAGGAAGACCGCACTGGTGCATCTTAAGTTCAGGGCCTACAACGATAACGGAACGGCCTGAATAGTCAACACGCTTACCAAGAAGGTTTTGACGGAAACGACCTTGCTTACCTTTAAGCATATCTGAAAGAGATTTAAGAGGTCTGTTATTAGGGCCTGTTACAGGACGGCCACGGCGACCGTTATCAATAAGTGCGTCAACCGATTCCTGAAGCATTCTCTTTTCATTTCTTACAATGATTTCAGGAGCGCCAAGCTCAAGAAGTCTTTTAAGACGATTGTTACGGTTAATAACTCTTCTGTAAAGGTCATTAAGGTCAGATGTGGCAAATCTACCGCCGTCAAGCTGAACCATTGGGCGAATATCAGGCGGAATTACAGGAATGGCATCAAGAATCATCCACTCAAGCTTGTTTCCGCTGTGATAGAAAGCATCAACCACATCAAGTCTTTTAAGAAGTCTTACTCTCTTCTGACCTGTTGCACCATCAAGTTCTGCTGTGAGTTCATCACGAAGCTGAGCAACATCAATACCCTGAAGAAGCTCTTTAATTGCTTCGGCACCCATACCTGCTTTGAAATCGTCTTCGTATCTTTCTCTCATTTCCGCATATTCTTTTTCATTAAGAATCTGCATCTTTTCAAGTGGTGTATCACCGGGATCGGTAACAATATAAAGTGCAAAATAAAGCACTTTTTCAAGGTATCTCGGGCTAATGTCGAGTACAAGACCGAGTCTGCTCGGAATACCCTTAAAATACCAAATATGTGAAACGGGAGCTGCAAGTTCGATATGACCCATACGCTCGCGTCTAACCTTTGAGCGTGTGATTTCAACACCACAACGCTCGCAGACTTTTCCTTTATAGCGAACTCTTTTATATTTGCCGCAATGACATTCCCAGTCTTTCATAGGTCCGAAAATTCTTTCGCAGAAAAGACCGTCGCGTTCAGGTTTAAGAGTTCTGTAATTTATTGTTTCAGGCTTTGTAACTTCGCCGTAAGACCATTCACGAATCTGCTCCGGTGAAGCAAGGCCGATTTTTATTGAACTGAATTCGTTTTCATAATTATCCATATGGAAGCACTCCTTTGTATTAGTTAGTTGTGGAAGTCTTATCAGAATTATTCATCGTCTGAAGAAATGTCACCGAAATCGAAGCCGAAGTCATCATCTGACTCGCTTTCATTATCAGCAAACAAATCATCAAAGCCATCTGACTGACCTGCTTCCTGCTCATTCTCTGCATTTTCTACTCCGAAGCCTTCCTGACCTTCAAAGTCATTTACGGTTGTAAATGCCTGTTCGTCAATCGGCTGAATTCCTGAACCGTCATCAAGATCTTGCTTAAGTTCAATTTCATTGCCGTCTTTATCAAGAACCTTGGTATCGAGACCGAGAGCCTGCAATTCCTTAAAGAGAACTTTAAATGATTCAGGTGTACCGGCTGACGGAATGTTTTCGCCCTTAACGATTGATTCATAAGTCTTAACACGACCTACAACATCATCAGATTTAACAGTCATAATTTCCTGAAGAGTATAAGCTGCACCGTAAGCTTCAAGTGCCCAAACTTCCATTTCACCGAAACGCTGGCCACCGAACTGAGCTTTACCGCCGAGTGGCTGCTGGGTTACAAGGCTGTAAGGACCGGTTGAACGAGCGTGAATCTTATCATCAACAAGGTGATGGAGTTTAAGATAATACATATAGCCTACTGTTATACGGTTATCAAACTTTTCACCGGTACGGCCGTCGATAAGTTCAGTCTTACCATCAAATACCTTCTTGCCGTTTTCATCAATGTAGTAGCCGATATTTGCTTCTTCAAGGCAATCACGAATATCTTGTTCGTGTGCGCCGTCGAATACAGGAGTCATCATCTTCCAGCCGAGAGCCATAGCCGCATAGCCGAGATGAACTTCAAGTACCTGACCGATGTTCATACGGGAAGGTACACCAAGAGGGTTAAGAACAATATCAAGAGGTCTTCCGTCAGGAAGGAATGGCATATCCTCCTGTGGTAAAATTCTTGAAACAACACCCTTGTTACCGTGACGGCCTGCCATCTTATCGCCGACTTGGATTTTACGCTTTTGTGCAATATAAACTCTTACTACTTTATTTACACCCGGTGAAAGTTCATCGCTGTTTGCACGGGTAAACACCTTAACATCAACAACAATACCGTATTCACCGTGAGGAATACGCATTGAAGTATCCCTTACTTCTCTTGCCTTTTCACCAAAGATTGCTCTTAAAAGTCTTTCCTCAGCTGTAAGCTCTGTTTCACCCTTTGGTGTAACCTTACCTACAAGAATATCACCCGAATGTACTTCTGCACCGACACGGATAATACCATCTTCATCAAGGTCACGAAGAGCGTCTTCACCTACATTAGGAATATCCCTTGTGATTTCTTCAGGGCCGAGCTTTGTATCACGAGCTTCAACTTCATGTTCAACTACATGGATTGAAGTATAAACATCATCTCTTACAATCTTTTCGTTAATAAGAACAGCATCCTCGTAGTTATAACCTTCCCAAGTCATAAATCCGATAAGTGCATTCTTACCGAGTGAAATTTCGCCGTTACAAGTTGCAGGGCCATCGGCAATAACCTGTCCGTCTTCAATCTTCTGATGAAGAGAAACGATAGGACGCTGGTTAATACAAGTACCTTGGTTAGAACCCTGGAACTTAACAAGTTCGTATTTATCAACTTCGCCCGGCTTTACAGTGATTTCGATAGTATCGGCATCAACTGCTGTAACAGTACCGCCACGCTTTGCAATTACTACTACGCCTGAGTCATAAGCTGCCTTATATTCCATACCTGTGCCGACAACAGGGGCAACAGTTTTAAGAAGAGGAACTGCCTGACGCTGCATGTTAGCACCCATAAGAGCACGGTTTGCGTCATCGTTTTCAAGGAACGGAATCATTGCAGTAGCAACTGAAACTACCATCTTCGGTGATACATCCATATAATCTACTCTTTCAGGTGGAAGAGTAAGGAATTCATCACGGCAACGGCAAGTTACTCTTGCATTTGTAAATCTGCCGTTTTCATCAAGAGGTTCGTTAGCCTGAGCAACAACATAATTATCTTCAACATCAGCAGTCATATAAACTACTTCGTCAGTAACAACACCTGTTTCCTTATCAACCTTACGATATGGTGCTTCAATAAAGCCATATTCGTTAAGTCGGCTGTAACAAGCAAGATAAGAGATAAGACCGATGTTAGGACCTTCAGGTGTTTCGATAGGGCACATACGACCGTAGTGGGTATAATGTACATCTCGAACTTCGAAACCTGCACGATCTCTTGAAAGACCGCCAGGACCGAGAGCTGAAAGTCTTCTCTTATGTGTAAGTTCTGCAAGTGGGTTATTTTGGTCCATAAACTGTGAAAGCGGAGATGAACCGAAGAACTCTTTAATAGCAGCAACTACCGGGCGGATATTGATAAGCGCCTGCGGTGTAATAGCACCGTCATCATCTTGCGCCTGAAGTGTCATACGCTCACGAATAACTCTTTCCATTCTTGTAAAACCGATTCTAAACTGGTTTTGAAGAAGTTCGCCGACAGCTCTGATTCTACGGTTGCCGAGATGGTCAATATCATCAGTAGTACCTACACCATTTGCAAGGTTAATGAGATATGATACACTTGCAAAAATATCATCTGTTGTAATGTGCTTTGGAACGAGGTCATCTGCTCTTCTTTCAATTTCTTCTTTAAGAGCATCAACATCATCGCCGCACTTTTCAAGTATTTCGGAAAGAACTCTATATGATACCATTTCGTGAATGCCAAGTTCTTTGCAGTCAAAATCAACATACTTGTAAATATCAACCATACCGTTAGATACGATTTTAACTTCCTTACCGTCTGCATCGACATATGCAACCATAACACCTGCATTTTCGATTTCAACAGCTCTTTCTTCGCTGATTTTTTCGCCTGCATCTGCAAGGAATTCACCCTGTGGTGAAATGATAGGCTGAGTAAGAACTCTGTCTTTAAGCCTATCGCTTAATGAAAGCTTTTTATTATATTTATATCTGCCGACTCTTGAAAGGTCATAACGGTGAGCATCAAAGAACAAACCGTCAAGATGTGCCTGTGCAGTTTCAAGTGTAGGTGGTTCACCCGGACGAAGCTTTTTATAAACTTCAAGAAGAGCTTCTTCCTGATTTTTAGTAGTATCCTTGTCAATTGTTGCAAGAATCTTGTCATCTTCACCAAAGAAATCTACGATTTCAGAATCTGTGCCAAGCCCTAATGAACGAAGGAATGTTGTAATATAAATCTTTCTGTTTTTGTCAATACGAACATAGAAAAGGTCATTGGCATCTGTTTCATATTCAAGCCAAGCACCGCGGTTAGGAATTACAGTATTAGTGAAAAGTTCCTTACCTGTTTTATCGTGGTCCATATTGTAGTAAACACCCGGTGAACGAACAAGCTGGGATACAATACATCTTTCAGCACCGTTAATAACAAATGTGCCTGCATCTGTCATCCAAGGAAGGTCGCCCATAAAAATAGTGTTTTCTTTGATTTCGCCTGTTTCTTTATTAACAAGCCTTGCTCTGACCTTTAAAGGACGAGCATAAGTGGTGTCACGAGCCTTACACTGTGCAATTGAATACTTAGGTTCGTCGTCAATTGAAAAGTCAACAAAATCAAGCACAAGGTTACCTGTGTAATCACTGATTTCACCGATATCCTTGAATACTTCTTTGAGACCCTCTTCAAGAAACCAACGGTAAGAACTCTTCTGCACTTCGATAAGGTTAGGCATTTTCATAACCTCATTGATTTTTGCAAAACTCTTTCTCGTTGTTGTGCCGAGCTGGACATCCTTAACATTTACCATTAGAGTCACTCCGATCGTTTTATTTTCGTAATATGTTTATATTCACAAACAGCTAATTGCGCATTGCATATGACCTGAAAACCAAAATTTTCCGTTACATATATATAAGCAATAATTAAAAATAAAGATTTTATAATTTGCAATAGAAAGCCATTTTAAGATAGCTAATAATATAAACTACCTTAATCAATATGTCAACACCTTTTATAAGATTTTATCAAAGAAAGTAAAAAGTTTTTGGTACACTGTGCCACGTGTTTTGATAATTCGGTAAAAAATCACTAAAATTAAGTATTTTTTCATTGATTTAGCAGATACACTTTGTTATAATTGCAAGTAGACTATAATTTTATATTTATTACATTACTATTAGGTGAAGAAATTGAAAACTGCAATTAAACGACTTTGTGCTGTTTTTATGTGTTTTATCATTACAGCAACTATATTTTCCGGCTGTTCATCAAACGGCGGTAAAATTGATTTTATATACCCATTTTCAGGCAAAGTATCAAGCTTTGACCCACAGGTAGCCAAAACTGCCGATGAATTTTTAATTATTGAAAATTGCTTTGAAGGGCTTGTCAGAGTAAATGATGACGGAAAAGTTCAGGCAGGCGTTGCGAAAACTTGGGATATAAGCGATGATGGAAAAGTGTACACATTCCATTTAAGGCAAGGTGCAAAATGGAATGTTAAAAACACATCGCAAAGTGCCGACAGCAAAGAGCTTACAAAAGCGCAGGAACTTATGGGCGAAACCTTTAATCCGGATATTACTGCAAATGATTTTGTATTTGCACTTCAAAGAGCGTGCGAAAAGAACACTGACGCTCCCCTGTTTTCTTCAATATCAAATATTGTCAACGCTTCAAAAATACATTCGGGCAAAATGAAATCAAGCAAGCTTGGTGTAAAAGCAATTGATGATTATACACTTGAAATTAAGCTTAAGTCTGCCGACAGCGGATTTTTAAATGTGCTTTCAACAGCAATTGCAATGCCTTGTAACGAAGATTATTTCAACGCTACAAAAGGACGATACGGTTTAGGGCTTGATTACAGCATATTCAACGGTCAATTTTATGTAAGCAACATACTTGAGGCTTCATATCTACTAAAAAACAATTCGCAGTATGTAGGCGATTATAAATCACAGGTAACAGATGTAACATTAAAAATAACCGACGGCAGTGAAGATACCGTAAAAAGTTTAAAATCAGGATATTATGACAGTGCATATATCACAGGTCAGGAATATGACAAACTTAAAGACAGCGGCATTACTGCTATTAGCTACACAGACACAACACTTGCAATGATACTTAACAAAAATAATGTTATCTTTTCTAATGATAAGCTCAGGCAGGCGGTATGTTTAAGTATATCTGACCTTGATTCAAAAAAATACGATTACTTAAGGCGTGCAACCAGCTTTACCCCGCCAAGCTGTGTTATTGAAGCAAACGCGGCTAACAAAGAAATGGGTGCTACGGTATATAAGCAAAATATAACTAAAGCGCAGGAGCTTTGGAGAACGGGGCTTAACGAACTCGGTGCAACCCAAGCAAGCTTTACCGTAATTGCAACAGAAGAATACAAAGATGTGGTAAAAGAACTTGTGCAGGGCATACAGGCAGGTGTCGGCTCAATATCATCATATGGTAATGATGATGAACACAAAATTAGTTTTTCACTTAAAATTGATATATTAAGCGAAAGCGACTATCGAACCGCTTTATCAAAAGGTGATTATGATATTGCACTGTACAAATTTACAGCAACCAACCAAAGTGCTTTAAACTTTTTAAGCAGTGTTATAAACAGTAATCTTATGGGCAATGCGCCTGCTGCTGTTTCTGCTTTAAAAAGAGCGCAAAACGGAACTGCGCAAAATCTTGCGCAAAATGCAAAAAACTGTGAAAAAGCAATTTTAGCTGATTACAGTATTAAACCTGTGTTATATGAATCATCATATTATGCACAGGCAAAAGGGGTTGCAAATGTACAATTTCATCCCGGAAGCGGAAGGATAAGTTTTGTAAATGCAACAAGAGAAGAAAAATAATAAAACAGTTACTATATTAAGTTGGTTTCTTGTTTTAATGTGTATGGCTGTGATATTTTGGCTTTCATCAAGAACAGCGGATGAATCCGCGGCGCAAAGCGGTGTTATAGTTGAATGGATAATTAAGCATTTCGGCGATAACGGCGTTACTGATTTTATTGTAAGAAAATCAGCTCATTTTTGCGAATATATCGGGCTGTGCTTTTTAATCAGCAATGCAATATATCAAACAAAGAAAAAAATTATACCCCTTTATGCCTGCACACTGACTTCGTTATATGCAATAAGTGATGAATTTCATCAGCTTTTTGTAAGCGGACGCTCGTGTGAATTAAAGGATTGGGCAATTGATACGGTAGGCGCATTTGTAGGTGCTGCGGCATTTTTTATAATTCACACCATAGCCGGAAAAGCGGCAAAAAGCAAAAATAACATTGACACATAGATTTATTAGTTTATAATATATAAGATATTGATTTTTAAAACGGAGGAAAATATTATGAATGTACTTGTATATGATAATGAAGAGCAAATTGGTATTGCGGCAGGTAACTATATGTGCGGCCAGGTTCTTGCAAAGCCTGACAGCGTGCTTGGACTTGCAACAGGTTCAACCCCACTTAAGCCATACGGCCATATGATTAAGCTTTATGAAGCAGGTGCGGTTGACTTCAGTAAGGTAACAACATTTAACCTTGATGAATACTGCAAGCTTGATGTTAATGATGTTAATTCATATCATCGTTTTATGCACGATAATCTTTTTGACCACATCAACATTCCTGAAGAAAATATCAACTTTCTCAACGGTAATGCTGAAAATCTTGAAGAAGAATGCAAAGCATATGAGGAAAGAATTAAGAAATCCGGCGGAATTGATATTCAGCTTTTAGGTATCGGTTCAAACGGTCACATTGCTTTTAATGAGCCTTCAGACAGCTTCCAAAGATGGAGCCATGTTGTAGCTCTTAAAGAAAGCACAATTAAAGATAACAGCCGCTTTTTTAAATCAATTGAAGAAGTGCCTACCCATGCAGTAACAATGGGTATCGGTTCAATTATGCAAGCGAAGAGAATACTTATTATCGCAATTGGAGAAAATAAAGCAAAAGCAATTAAGCAGCTTATTGACGGAAATGTAACTCCTCAATGCCCTGCTTCAGTTTTACAGTTTCATACAGATGTTACACTTATGCTTGATAAAGGTGCTGCATCGCTTCTTTAATATCGGAGGTAAACAAAATGGCTGAAAAAGAAAAATTTTATATAACTACACCTATTTACTATCCATCAGGCAACCCGCATATCGGTCATTGCTACACAACCGTAGCGTGCGACTCTATTGCCCGTTTCAGAAGAATGCAGGGTAAAGATGTTATTTTTCTTACCGGTACTGATGAACACGGTTTAAAAATTGAGCAAAAAGCTAAGGAAAAAGGAATTACTCCAAAAGAATATGTAGACGAAATAGTTAAAGTATTTAAAAAACTTTGGAGCTATATGAACATCAGTTATGACAGATATATTCGTACTACTGATGATTATCATATTGAAACAGTACAAAAAATCTTTAAGGAGCTTTATGACAGAGGATATATTTACAAGGGAACATATAAAGGAAAATACTGCACACCTTGTGAATCGTTTTGGACTGAAAGCCAGCTTGTTGACGGAAAATGCCCTGAATGCGGAAGAGAAGTAACCGAAGCGGAAGAAGAAGCATATTTCTTCAAGCTCTCACCTTTTGCAGACAGAATTGAAAAACTACTTCTTGAAACAGATTATTTACAGCCGAGAACAAGAGCTGTTGAACTTGTAAACAACTTTATTAAACCGGGACTTGAAGATTTGTGCGTATCAAGAACAACTTTTAAATGGGGCATTCCTGTAACATTTGATGACAAGCATGTTGTTTATGTTTGGGTTGACGCTCTTTCTAACTATATTTCCGCACTTGGCTATCTTAACGATAAATATGATGATTTTGACAGATTTTGGCCTGCCGATTTGCATATGGTTGCAAAAGATATAATGCGTTTTCACGCAATCATTTGGCCTGCAATGCTTATGGCACTTGACTTGCCGCTTCCAAAGCACCTTGCAGTTCACGGCTGGATTACTTTCAACGGTCAAAAAATGAGTAAGTCAATCGGCAATGTTGTTGACCCGATGGTATTAGGTGAAAGATACGGTGCCGACGCAATAAGATACCATATTTTAAGAGAAATGGCACTTGGCGCAGACAGTTCATTTTCTAACGAAATTATGATTAACAGAATTAACTCTGACCTTGCAAACGACCTTGGAAATCTTGTTTCAAGAACAGTAGCAATGGTTGAAAAATATTTTGGCGGCACACTCCCTACCGAAAGGGAAAGCGCACCTGTTGATGATGAACTTATCAATATGGCAACATCTTTAAGAGAAAAGATTGCTGAATTTATGGATGAAACCCAACTCAACAATGCACTTGCCGAAATATTCAAAGTTATTTCAAGAGCTAACAAGTACATTGATGAAACAACACCGTGGATTCTCGGCAAAGATGAAAGCAAAAAAGCAAGGCTTGCAAGCGTGCTTTACAATCTTCTTGAAGCTATCAGAATTTCCACCACACTTCTTTCTTGCTTTATGCCGACTACAATGCCGAAAGTATGGGAACAAATTGGTGCAGATAAAGAACTCATCACATATGAAAACGCCGGCAAATTTAATGTTCTTCCGCTTGATGTAACAGTTCACAAAGGCCCTGCCCTTTTCCCGAGAATTGATGCTGATAAGGAAATTGAAGAACTTAACGAGCTTATTAAAAAGCAGGCAGAAGAAGCACAAAAGGCACTGCAAAAGCCTGAAATTGAGGGACTTGCAGAAATTCAATTTGACGATTTTGCAAAGGTTGAACTCAGAGTAGCTAAAATTGAGCAGTGCGAACCTATTAAGAAAGCTAAAAAGCTTCTTAAATTGCAAGTTAATGACGGTTCAAGCGAACTTAGGCAGATTGTATCGGGCATTGCACCTTGGTACAAGCCTGAAGATTTAATCGGAAAGAGCGTTATTATTGTTGCAAACCTCAAGCCTGCAAAGCTTTGCGGTGAAATGAGCAACGGTATGCTTCTTGCAGGTGATGTAAGCGAAGATGATGTAAAAGTACTCTTTGTTGACGGAATGCCGGCAGGAACAAAAATAAGATAAGAAACGGTAGGAACGAAATGTATCACAATATTTTTGATACACATTCCCACTATGACGACAGTAAGTTTAACCCTGACAGAGAGGAATTACTTGATAATCTTCAAAGTCAGGGTGTTTCTTTAGTTGTCAGCTGCGGATGTGACATAGATTCAACTCAATTTAATTTTGACCTTGCACAAAAATATGATTATATTTATTTTGCCGCAGGCCTGCACCCTGAAAACTTAAAAGGCGCAAATCTTGATGATTTAAAAATCATAGAAAAATTTGCAAAAAATGAAAAATGCGTTGCAATCGGCGAAATCGGACTTGATTATTACTGGATGGAATCGAGCAAGGATGAGCAAAAAAAGTTTTTCAAAGCACAAATTGAACTTGCAAACAAACTTGATATGCCGATAATCGTTCACGACAGGGACGCACACGGCGACACCCTTGATATTCTTAAAGAAACAAAGCCAAAAGGTGTTGTACATTGCTTTTCAGGTTCAAAAGAAATGGCAAGAGAAATTATTAAGCTTGGTATGTATATCGGCTTAAACGGAGTTGTAACCTTTAATAATGCAAGAAAAAGCCTTGAAGTTGCAAAAGAGATACCGATTGAAAGATTGGTACTTGAAACCGACTGCCCATACCTTGCCCCTACCCCAATGAGAGGCAAGCGCAACGATTCGCACTATATTGCGTATATTGCAGAAAAAATCGCTTCACTTTTGGATATGGACGCACAAGAGCTTTTAAATATCACAAACGAAAACGCAAAAAGATTATATAATTTGTAGTCAAAATGCATATTAACAGCAAAAGCAGTCAACATACTAAAAAGTATATTGACTGCTTTTTATATTTCTATAAAACAAGCGGTGATTATTTTTTATTTTTCAAAAGAGGTTTGATATTTTCATATATTTCTTTTCCTCTTTCACCAAAGATTTTTACAAGATTATTATGTATTGCACTCTTGGTAACATATTTATCAATAGTTGCCTGCACTCTTTTTACTTCATCATTTTTAACTAATTTATTCAGTTCATTTCCGGTACTCTCCGGCAAATCACTTTTGATATTATTAGGATGTACAATATTTTGAGAAATTGATTTTATTTTTTCAACTGAACATTTGTAATGACCTGTTATATATTTTATAACATTATCATAATCGCCGTCCTTTGATACAATATAAAAATGTTCGTCAGGATTTTGGGTGATAAACCTACCCAAATCGCAAACTAAAATAAAATCAAGCGCATTTTTGCTTTCGCTGGTAATTTTGCGATATTCGATTTTTGCATTGGTACGCATAAGTTCATTATGCAGCTCAAAAGTTAACGAATTTGCACTATTACTATAATAGATTATAACACTGTCATTTTCCGTTAATTTTAATTGATAAACTCCGTTTACCCCTTTTTGATTTACATTTTCATAATCCACTAAATAGCAAGCCATTGTATTTCTCCTTAATCATATAATTTATAAAACTATAATGCCATAAATTCTGCCAAATGTCAATGGCAGAATTTATGGCATTATATAATAACTTCGGTGATTATATGAAATACGAAAGAATAAGAAATTTAAGAGAAGACAAGGACCTAACACAGCAGCAAGTTGCCGATATGCTCTTTGTCAATCGCCGAACTTATGCAGCATATGAAAACGGAGTTAATTCTATGACACCGGAAACACTTATTAAAATAGCAAAGCTACACAATGTGAGTGTTGATTATCTGTTAGAGCTTACCGATAATCCAAACCCATACCCCAAAAATAATCAGAAATTATAAATCAACTGTTTATACAGTTGATTTTTTTCTTGATATACACTTAATAATATGATATTATATATATTATTTTTATTTAAAAGGGTGGCGCTGAATGGATAAGTTTACTGAAATAGTCAACAGCATAAATGACTTTGTTTGGGGACCTGTAATGCTGTTATTTCTCGTAGGAACAGGTGTCTTTTTAACAATAAGATTAAGATTTATACCTTGGAAGAATCTCGGTTCTTCACTTAAAAAGCTTTTTAGTAAAGAGTCAAGGCAAAAAGACGGTGAGGGTGACATTTCGCCATTTTCCGCTTTAATGACAGCACTTGCGGCTACGGTAGGAACAGGCAATATAGTCGGTGTAGCAACCGCGATGGTACTCGGCGGCCCGGGCGCTCTTGTATGGATGTGGATTTCGGCGGCTTTCGGTATATCCACCAAATATGCAGAATGTGCGCTTGCCGGCAAGTACAGAACCGTTAATGAAAAAGGTGAAATGTGCGGCGGGCCGATGTATACGCTCAAATACGGTCTTAAAAACAAAAAACTCGGCTCGTTTCTTGCAGTAATGTTTGCTATATTTACTCTTATGGCTTCATTCGGTATCGGCAATTCGGCACAGGGTAATTCAATCACTACTGCTGTAAGTTCAACATTTAATATTCCTAAATGGGTAGTCGGCATTGCACTTGTTATTTGTGTGGGCGCTGTTGTTTTAGGCGGCATTAAATCAATTTCAAAGGTATCAAGTGTTCTTGTACCTGCAATGGCAGTATTTTATATAATTGCCGGAATTGTAGTAGTTTGCATAAATTACAAAAATGTTCCTGACGGAATTGCAAATATTTTTTCAATGGCATTCGGCGCAAAGCCTGTTGCCGGCGGACTTGTGGGTACAGTTACTGCAAGTATGATGAATTCAATGCGTTACGGTATTGCAAGAGGTGTATTTTCAAACGAAGCAGGACTTGGCAGTGCGGCAATTTCCGCTGCAAGCGCTACATCCGACCACCATGTAAAACAAGGCTTTATAAATATGTGCGGCACATTTATTGATACAATTATTGTTTGCACAATCACAGGCCTTGCAATAGCATCAAGCGGTATGCTCGGCACAACAAATGCAGACGGCAAAATGCTTGAAGGGGCTGAACTAACTATTGCGGCATTTGATACGGCACTCGGCAAAGCCGGCGCTGTATTTGTAACAATCAGTATTATCCTTTTTGCATTTTCAACAATTTTGGGTTGGGAGTACAATGGCGAAAAGGCACTCGAATTCCTTTTCAAAAAGCCTATTTTCTGCTACATTTACAGAGTTGTATTTTCACTTTTAACTTATGTTGGTGCAACAGCAACACTTGGTGTTGTTTGGAGCTTTTCCGATATTGCAAACGGTCTTATGGCAATACCTAACCTTATAGGCTTAATTGCCCTTTCAGGTTCACTTGCAAAGGAAACTAACGATTATCACAAAAAGCTAAAAGATGATAAAGTAAAAACAAAATAGAAACATAAAAGGAAGCACTTTAGCCACTTTATTGACAATCTGAAGAAGGTTGATTCAAATGAATCAACCTTCTTTTGTTATTTTCCAAATATTGTTGCAGTATTCTTCAATCGTTCTGTCACTTGAAAAGTAGCCTGCTGCACAAGTGTTTCTGAAGCATTTTTCGGCAAAAGCATATTTATCTTTATAATCCAAATTAAGCTTAAGTTTTTCATTGAGAAAAGGTTCAAAATCAAGAAGGAGATAATAATTATCAGCCTTATGCCACGAAGCACCCTTTAAAAGTGAATTATACAATTCTTCAAATATTCCCGTATTGTTATCACTGAGCGTACCGTCTACAAGGGCATCAAGGCAGCGTTTAATTTTAGCGTCATTTTCATACAGTGATTTTGGATTATAAGAGTTTTGAATTTTTCGTATATCTTCAACTCTTGCGCCAAAGATATAATTATTTTCTTCCCCTGCCCTTTCAACTATTTCTATATTTGCCCCGTCATAAGTGCCGAGTGTAACCGCACCGTTTAACATAAATTTCATATTGCCTGTGCCTGACGCTTCAGTACCCGCTGTTGAAATTTGCTCTGAAACATCGGAAGCCGGTATAATTTTTTCAGCATACGATACACTGTAATCGCTTACAAATATAATTTTAATAAATCGGCTTACATATTCATCTGCTTCCACAAGCCGCTTAACTTCATTTATAAGTTTAATAATACCCTTTGCCCTATCATAACCCGGTGCAGACTTTGCACCGAAAATAAATACGGTAGGTGTAAAATCCTTTAAGCTTTTTTCTTTAATTTCAAAATAAAGTTCAAGTATTACAAGAATGTTTAAAAGCTGCCTTTTATATTCGTGAAGCCTTTTAATTTGTGAATCAACAATAAAATCAGGCGAAAACGAATCATTATCTCTTAGGCGAATATAATTTGCAAGCTCTCTTTTATTTTCTTTTTTTATTTCAATAAATCTATCTAATACATCTTTGTTTTGAGCATATTTTTCAAGTTCTTTGAGCTTTGATAAATCGTATATCCAATCGTCACTTCCAAGCAATTCTGTAATAAGTGAGCTGTACTTAGGATTGCAAAGACGAAGAAAACGACGCTGTGTAATTCCGTTTGTTTTATTTTGAAACTTTTTCGGATATAAATTATAAAATGACGAAAGAACATCACTTTTTAAAAGTTCTGTATGAAGGCTTGCCACACCGTTAATATATTTGCAAACATAGCAGGCAAGATATGCCATATTGACCATTCCGTTTTGAATAATCTGAACGGATTTATCCTTTAAGCCCTCATTTTGCTGTTTTTTATCAATGTTAATTATAATTCGTGCAATATCGGGGCAAATGCTGTCTATAAGCTTTAAATCCCATTTTTCAAGTGCTTCTGCCATAATTGTGTGATTAGTATAATTAAATACCTTTTTGCAAATATCAAAAGCATAATCAAAAGTGCAACCGTCAAGTGTAAGAAGCCTTATAAGTTCAGGAATAGCAACGACGGGGTGAGTATCGTTTAACTGAATAGTAATATATTCTGCAAAATGGCAATAATCATCACAATGATATTTTTTATACTTTTTAATAATATCCTGAAGCGAAGCAGATGTGAAAAAGTATTGCTGTTTAAAACGAAGCTTTTTACCGTCATCGGTTGAATCATTAGGATACAGCAACCTGCTGATATTTTCCGCGTCATTTTTTTCTTTCAAAGCCTCGGTATACTTCTGCTCATTAAAAAGCTTAAAATCAAATTCAGTTACGCTTTCACTTTGCCAAAGGCGCAGATTTGAAAACTTGCGTGTTTCAAAAGAAATAATCGGCATATCAAAAGGAATTGCAAGCACATCACCGTCAGCAAAATGAATCTTTACCTTATCTTCTCTGCAAGGTACGCACCAAGGGTCGTTATATTCAATGGAATCTTCAATCTTCTCTATTTGAAATCCATTTTCAATAGTTTGCTTAAATAAACCGAAGCGGTATCTGATACCGTATCCGTCAAGCGGCACACCAAGATTTGCGGCGCTGTCTAAAAAGCACGCCGCAAGTCTGCCGAGTCCGCCATTACCAAGAAGTTCATCCGGCAATGATTCAAATTCTTTAATTGAGCGTTCATATGAATTTAAAACATCTTCAATTTCTTCTTCAATACCAAGGCACAACAGATTTTTATAAACAGGTTTACCAACAAGATATTCGGCACTGAAATAGCAGGCGCGCCTGGAAGAATAATGCGCCAAATTAGATTTTCGCCATTCTTGTGATATTTGAGATATTACATAAGTTCCCACAACATCATAAAGTTCTTTTACAGATAAATTTTCAATGTCGTTATTATATTTTCCTAAAGCTAAAAGCTCTAACTTTTCTTTAATATTTTCCATAATCAGTACCTTTCGCTTTGTTTGGTAAGTTCAAGTAAACTTTTTGAAAGTGAAGATGGCAAATCATCTTTTTTCATCCTCCACTTCCAATTATTGCCAAGTGTTGACGGTGTATTCATCCTTGCCTCACTTCCCAAATGCAGTAAATCCTGCATAGTTAAAATACAGGTGTTTGCATCACACTTCATTGCACATTCATTCATCTTATCTATTAAATCGTATTTATTTAATGCATTAAGGTATCGCATAGCATAAGCAACATCTTTTTTATCGGCATTTTGTGACCAGCCGAGAATCGTATCGTTATCGTGCGTGCCTGTGTATACAACATTATTCTTTTTTATATCATCGGGCAAGGTTTTGCTGTTTTCATCTCTTGAATCAAAAGAAAACTGAAGCACTTTCATACCCGGAAATCCCGTATATTCAAGAAGCTTATCAACCTCGTCGGTTAAAAAGCCTAAATTTTCAGCAATTATTCTGTCATTAAACTCTTTAGGCAAAGCATCAAAAAATGATTTTCCGCCGCCTTTTCGCCACGCACCCTTACGCGCGGTTTTACTGCCTGCTTTAATGCTGTAATAAGATTCAAAGCCGCGAAAATGGTCTATACGAACAATATCATAAATTTTGAAGCTGTGATTTAACCTTTCAATCCACCAGGCATATTTTTCTTTTTTGAGTTTTCGCCAATCATATACGGGATTGCCCCAAAGTTGACCGTCAGGCGAAAAATAATCAGGCGGGCAACCGGCAAGGTCGCTAGCTTCAAGATTTGAATCAAGCTTAAATATTTCCCTGTTTGCCCACACATCAGCACTGTCACCCGCCACATAAATCGGCATATCGCCTATAATTGAAATACCGTTATCGAAAGCGTATTTTTTCAAACCGAGCCACTGCGAAAATGCAAAGTATTGAAGCATTTTATAATAGAGTATTCTTTCATTGCAAATATTTATATATTCTTCAATTGCCAATTCTTCACGATATTTTATATCTTCATTCCAATAATAAAAAGGCTCACCGCCGAAATAATCTTTAACAGCGCAAAAAAGTGCGTAATCATCTAACCAATATGAATTTTGCTCACAAAAGGAATTAAAATCATTTGGAATATTGCGCTTAAATCTGTCAAACGCTTTATATAATACCCTGTGCCTGTTAGTATATAGTAAAGAGTAATCCACCTCATCTTCATATTCAAACCATTTTATATCTTCGTATTCTTCTTTTTTTAAATAACCGAGGCGGCACAGGGCATCTAAATCAATAAAATATTCATTAAGTGCAAAGGTGGAAATACTCTGGTATGGTGAATCGCCGACTGTTGTGGGGCAAAGGGGTAATATTTGCCAATAATGTTGCCCCGCTTCTTTCAAAAAGTCAACAAAAGCATATGCACATTCATCAAAACAGCCGATTCCGTATTTTGACGGTAAAGATGATATATGCAAAAGCACTCCGCTTGCTCGTTTATTAAGCATTTAGGTCATTCCTTTAATCACAGATGAGAATTTCACTTTCAGGGTCAAAAAGGTGTGCTTTTTCAACATCAATATAAAGCTTTACACTGTCGCCTGATGAAATATAATTTTCGCTTCGCACTTTTGCGATAATTTCTTTATCATCAATAGTGGAATAAATATACACTTCGCTTCCCATCATTTCAGCAAGGTCAGCCTTTATGGCCAGTTCGTTTTGTCCGTTTTCAAGCCTGTAATTTGGGTTAATATGCATATCTTCACACCTGATACCGTAAATCACACGCTTGCCGATATATTTTTTCACATTTTCATCATTTTGCATACGCGCCGGCAAAGGAATAGTTAAATCATCAACAATTGCACAAATATCACCCGAACAGGTAGTGAGAGTTGCATCAATAAAATTCATCTGCGGTGTGCCGATAAATCCAGCCACAAAAACATTGCAAGGGTGATTATATAAGTTTTTAGGGGTATCAAACTGCTGAACTATTCCGTCTTTCATTACAACAATTCTGTCCGCCATAGTCATAGCTTCTGTTTGGTCATGCGTTACATAAATAAAAGTAGTTTCAAGCCTTTTGTGAAGAAGTGCAATTTGGGAGCGCATTTGAGTACGAAGCTTTGCATCTAAATTTGAAAGCGGCTCATCAAGAAGAAATACAGACGGACTTCTTACCATTGCCCTGCCAAGTGCAACCCTCTGTCTTTGACCGCCTGAAAGTGCCTTTGGTTTACGGTTAAGGTATGGTTCAAGTTCTAAAATTTTAGCCACTTCTCTGACTTTTTTATCAATAACATCTTTGGGTTCTTTGCGCAGTTTCAAAGCAAAAGCCATATTTTTATAAACCGTCATATGCGGATAAAGCGCATAGCTTTGAAACACCATTGCAATATCCCTATCTTTTGACGGCATATTATTAACCGTTTTTCCACCGATAATAAGTTCACCCGAAGATATATCTTCAAGTCCGGCTATCATACGAAGTGTAGTTGACTTTCCGCAGCCTGACGGGCCTACAAAGATAACAAACTCTTTATCTTTAATTTCAAGGTTTAAATCCGGAATAACGGTTATTCCGTCATCAAATGTTTTGACTATATGATTTAAGGTAATTGACGCCACACAAAAAACTCCTTTAATTTATCCTTTAACAGCACCTGCTACAACACCCTTAATAATATATTTTTGGCAAAATACATAAAAAATAATTATCGGTACAATTGCAAGTACAAGCATAGCCATAAAACCACCGTAATCAGTAGAGCCATATGCGCCCTGCATTGCAAGCTGAATGGCAACAGGTATTGTTTTATTATCAGAACCTAAAACAAGATAAGGCAACAAATAATCGTTCCAAATCCACATAGTGTTTAATATTGCAACTGTTATAGCAGTCGGTTTAAGCATAGGAAACACAACTGTAAAAAAGCTTTGAAGCGGCGAACATCCGTCTATCATTGCCGCCTCTTCAATTTCAAGCGGAATGCTTTTAATAAACCCGCAAAGCATAAATACAGACAGCCCTGCGCCAAAGCCGAGATACACAAGCGTTATTCCCAAAACATTATCAAGATTAACGCGGTTTGTAACATAAGTCATCGTATACATTACCATTTGAAACGGTACAATCATACTGAAAACAAGAAGATAATAAATCATTTTAGTGATTTTTGAATTAACTCTGACAATATACCAAGCCGCCATAGAAGCAAAAAGAACAATAAGCACCACGCTTACAACAGTAATAAAGAGTGAGCGAAAAAATGCCGATAAAAAATCAGAAGAAGCAATACCGTTAATATAATTTTCTAATCCTACAAAGGTTTCGCTTGTAGGAAGCTTCAGAGGTTCACTTGAAATATAAATTCTTGATTTAAACGAATTTATAAAAACGATTATTATCGGCACTAAAAAAAGAATACTTAAAACCGACAGTAAAAAGAAAATTGCATTATCTTTTATTCTTTTTGAATTTTTCATCAAGCGTTCACCTCTTTACTGCTTGTAATTTTCAACTGCAAAAATGCTAATAATCCGACTATAAGAAAAAATATCACCGCTTTTGCCTGCCCTACTCCCTGCCAGCCTACCCTGCCATAAAAGGTATTATAAATATTAAGAGCCAGCATTTCTGTTTCACGCTCGGGTGCGCCGGCCGTAAGAGCAAGATTTTGGTCAAACATTTTAAACGAATTGGTTAAAGTTAAAAACATACAAATTGTAATTGACGGCATAACCATCGGAATTTTAACCGAAAAGAGTGTTTTCGCCGGTGATGCACCGTCAATTTGTGCGGCTTCTATAAGGTCGTGCGGAACATTTTGAAGTCCTGCAACATAAATTACCATCATATATCCTATAAGCTGCCAATTTGTTAAAATTACAAGGCCCCAAAAGCCATATTCAGCTTTATATGTTATATCTACACCAAATGATGAAAGAACTGCATTTATAAGCAAATTCCAAATATATCCAAGCACGATACCGCCTATTAAATTAGGCATAAAAAAAACCGAACGGAAAAGATTTGTCCCCCTTATACCACGAGTTAAAAGCAGAGCCAAAGTAAAGGAAAAAACATTAACCGTCACTACTGAAACAACGGTAAACAGTGCTGTAAAACCGAGTGCGTGCAAAAAATCACTTGATGAAGAAAAAGCACTGATATAATTTTGAAAGCCTACCCATTTAGCATCCGTCACAGCAGTAAATTCGGTAAATGAAAGGCCGACGCCCATTGAAAACGGAATAACAAAAGCAAATGCAAATGCAATCGTTATCGGCAATAAAAAAATGGGAAAATATTTTTTGATATTTCGTTTCATAACAGTCCCCCTTTTCAATTTTATATGTAGCGCTCAAAGAGCGCTTTTATGATTTTGACGCGTTTGCTTCGCTTTCCCAATCTTTAACGAAATCCTCTTTAACCTGCTGCCAGGTTTTATTACCCTGTGCATATTTTAAAAGCGAAGAGCCGAAATTATCTTTAAAAGTTTGTGACGGAAAAACTGTGAAATACCATGGAATTGTAGTAACACTTTGCTTATTCATCCAGTTATTAACTTCCTGTGCAAGCGGGTCACTCGGCACTTCGTTATCATTAAATGTGTCAAAAGGAGCAATAAATCCAAGCTCTTCTGTAACAAACTTTTTGCCTTTTTCGCTTGAATAAAGCCAATAGATGAAATCTTGTGCCGCCTTTTGCTCTTCTTTACTTGCTTTAGAGTTAATTGCATAGTAGTTTTCAGTACCTATGCAAAGGCCTTGTGTTTCCTCGCCCTCAACTCCTGTATAAATAGGCAGGAATTTTACATTTTCACTTTTAACTTTATTTCCTTTTACTTTACTGATTTGGCTCCAAGCCCAATTACCGTTTTGCACCATTGCGCATTTTTCAAGTGCAAATTCAGCCATTGAATCAGTTACGGTTTTAGTACCCGTTTTACCCTTATCAACAGTTGAGTTATTCAAATAAAGGTCAAATATATTTTTATAATTATCTGCATATTCAAAAGTGATTTTTGAAGTATCATCTGATGTTAAATCTATTTTATTTTTTATAAATTCATAAAACAGAGGTACATTTGCAAGGTGGGTTTGATAGCGCCAATTTTCACCCGATTTTAATGAAGTTGAAGCAAAAACTCCGTCAATACCGAGCTTTGATTTATTCTTTTGCATATCTTCAACAAGAGATTTGAGCTTATCAAAAGAATCAATATCTTCCATTGATTTAAAATCGGTTGATTTATCGTCGAGTTTAAAATATTTATCGCAAATTGCTTTGTTATAAATGATTCCGTATCCTTCAACAACATAAGGAATACCGTATACTTTTCCGTCAGAACTTGTAACTGCAAGTGATTTATCCTTTAAATGTTTATAAAGTTCACTGTCTGATAAATCAGCGCAATATTCTTTCCAATTTGAATATCCTTTAGGCCCGTTAATTTGGAAAAGAGTAGGTGCGCTTTTGGTTGACATTTTTGCAGCCAAAGTAGATTCATATTCATTATTTGCCGCTGTTTCAACAACTACTTTAACACCTGTTTCCTTTTCATATTCCTGTGCGATTTTTTGGTAAATATCTGCTACTTCAGGCTTAAAGTTCAAATATCTTACCGTCACATTTGCCTTTTGGGCACTGCTTGTACTGTCTAAAGTATTATTATTGCTGTTATTTTTACCGCAGGCAGTAAAAGCAAGAACGCTTGAAATGCTCAAAATGACGCAAAGAAAAATTGACGCCGTTTTTTTAGTTAAATTCATTTGAATTCCTCCAATTATTTTCTTGTTTGCGTTTTCAAAGATATTATGTTCACATATAGAAAATTTATACAAAAATATAGACATTGATTTTTTGATAATGTATAATGATAATTGAAATAGTTTTCGTTTTAAGGGGAATAAAAGATATGAAACTTAAACACAAAATTGACAAGGTTGTTTCCACCATATCCGAAAGAATTTCAAGCGGCGGGGTATCGCAGCTTGAAGTGAAAGCAGAAGGCGAAAGGGATATATTCGGAAATATGCCAAATCTAATCAGAGAAGCTGCCGGTGAAGGAATAGTCCTTTTAAAAAACAACAATGCCCTGCCATATAATAAGGATACAAAGATTTCTGTATTCGGCAGGTGCCAGCTTGATTATTTTTATGTAGGGTACGGAAGCGGCGGTGATGTAAACGCACCTTACTTTGTAAATGTGATTGACGGAATTAAAAATGCGGGCGGTAAAGTTAACGAATGGCTTTTGAATTATTACAAAGATTTTTCAAAAAACAATCCTGCACCGCACGGCTTTTGGGGCCACTGGCCGATGAGCTTTGAAGAGCCTCACCTTGACGATGAAACAGTTAAAAGAGCAAGCGAAGAAAGCGATGTTGCACTCGTAGTAATCGGGCGTGCAGCCGGTGAAGACAGGGAAAACACGCTTACAAAAGGCAGTTACTATCTAACAGACGAAGAAAGAAAACTTTTAGACCAAGTATGCAACAATTTCAGCAATGTAACAGTTTTACTTGACTGCGGCAATGTAATTGATATGCAATGGGTGCTTGATTATAACGACAGATTAAGAGGTATAATTTACGCTTGGCAAGGCGGAATGGAAAGCGGCAACGCAATTGCCGATGTACTTTACGGTAAAGTAAACCCATCGGGAAAACTTACAGATACAATAGCAATTAAATACGAAGATTACCCAAGTGCTAAGCATTTTGGCAATAAGCTTTTCAATGTGTATGTTGAGGATATATTTGTAGGTTACAGATATTTTGAAACATTTGCAAAAGAAAAAGCACTGTTTCCTTTCGGTTACGGTTTAAGCTATACCAATTTTGATATTGAACTGCTCGATTTTAAAGCAGATAAAGAAAAAATGACAGCCAAGGTTCAAGTTACAAATATCGGCAAATATGCCGGCAAAGAAGTAGTTGAACTTTTTACAAGGGCACCGCAAGGCAAGCTTACGAAACCGCTTATGAGCCTTGTATCTTTTGCCAAAACTACCGAACTTGCACCCGGAGAAAGCCAAAAAATAGATCTTGAAGTACCGGCATACAATTTTGCTTCATTTGACGATACGGGAATAACGGGCCACAAATATGCTTACATTTTAGAAAAAGGCGAATATAAATTCTTCCTTGGTGAAAATGTGCGTGATGTACAAGAAATAGGTTCATTTGAATACAGTGAAGATACAGTACTTGAAGAACTTGAAGCAATATGTGCGCCGAAAGAATACATTGACAGAATTATTGCACACAAAATAAACGGTTCATACATACCGAAAAAAGTGACGGTTAAACCTGAAAAGCCTTATCTTCGTGAAAGAATAGTTAAAAACTTACCTAAAGAAATAGGCCATATTGTTCACAATTATAATTTTGAGCAGGTAAAATCAGGTGAAATCAGTGTTGAAACATTTGTATCAAGTTTAAATAACGAGGAACTTGAAGCACTCACTCGCGGGCAAGGCGGAATGGACAGCAACTACGGTGTTGCCGGAAATGCAGGTGCATTCGGCGGAATTATTCCCGAATTAAACAAAAAGGGTATTCCGCCTGTAATCACAACAGACGGGCCTGCCGGAATAAGAGTAAGAAAATATACATCTCTCATTCCTTGCGGCACTGCACTTGCAAGCACATTTAATACAGAACTTGTTGAAAAACTTACAACAGAAATGGGCAGAGAACTCCGAAATGCAGGTTCTAATGTGCTTTTAGCGCCGGGTATGAATATTCACAGAAATGTACTTTGCGGCAGAAACTTTGAATATTTCAGTGAAGACCCGCTTCTCACCGGTAAAATGGCTGCTGCTTATGTAAAGGGTATTCAGGCAAGCGGAGGTTCTGCCTGCCCTAAGCATTTTGCGTGCAACAATCAGGAATCTTTCAGAACTGTTAACAATTCGGTTGTTTCCCAGCGTGCACTTCGAGAAATTTACCTTAAAGGCTTTGAAATTTGTGTGAAAGAAGCAAAGCCACTTAATATTATGACAAGCTATAACAAAATAAACGGTGTATGGAGCCATTATAACTATGACTTGGTAACTACCGTATTAAGAAAAGAATGGGGATTTGACGGTTCTGTTATGACTGACTGGTGGATGCAGCATTCACAAAGCCACGAATTTCCAAACCTTCGTGATAATGCATACCGCGTGCGTTCACAAGTTGATGTGTATATGCCGGGTTCATTTAGAAAAACCGAAAAGAAATACAAGCCTGATAAATCACTGTTAGAAACAGTAGGACTTAAAAACGGACTTACAAGAGGAGAGCTTGAACGAAGTGCAATCAATGTACTTAATATGATTTTAAAACTTAAATATTAAATGATAAAAAAATCCTCACTGAAGAACTTCTTCAGTGAGGATTTTTTATGGTGCTTATTACTTTTTAAGCTTAATTCCGTCTGCTTCAAGTTTATCAATAACTGTATTTACAATATCCATAACTTCTTCACGAGTAAGAGTTTTTTCAGGATGAGAGAATGTTATACGGGTTGTGATAGACTTTGCTTCGCCGTCATTATAAGTGTCAACAACTTCAATTTTCTTAACAAGCTGGCTCTTGGCATTTACTATTGCATTTTTAATCGGAGCAAATTTATCTGTTACAAATGAAAGGTCAATTTCCATAGCAGGATATTTTGACGGTTCTTCATAACTGATACTTGCATTTGCAATTTGAGCAAATGATTTAACATCAATTTGAGCAAATACAACCGAAGCTTTTTTATCAATCTTTTTAGATACAACAGGGTGAACAATGCCGATTGTACCGATTTCATTACCGTCACAAATAACGGTATTAAGATTTCTTGGATGTTCATATGAATGCATTTGCTTTGCAGGTTCAAAATCAAGTGATTTATGCTTAATATTATCTGCCAAAGTTGCAAGCATATCACGAAGTTCAAAGTAAAGCTTTTCAACGCTCTTGGTTTTGCTGAAGAGTGTAACAGCAAGCATTTTATGCTCATCAACAAGTCCGTCATCCTTAAGACCGTTTGCAACTCTGCCGATTTCAAACACACCGAAATCAGTGCTGTATGAAGTATTATATTTAACTTGGCAAAGTTGTGTAGGAATTACCGAATTACGAATAGTTTCAATATTAGGATTTGTAGCATTAACGAGTTTAATATTATCTTCAACTTCAATACCCAATGCTTTATATTCATCATAATAAGCCCAAACATATGAATGAAGCTCGTGAAGATTAAAATGATTTACGAGAATATCCTTAATCTTATCCTCATCTGTTTTTTCAACAGCAGGGCGCACAGGATAAAGCGGTGCAACCGCTGTATGAACAGCGAAGTTATCATATCCGTAAATTCTAGTGATTTCTTCAATAATATCAGCTTTGATTGTAACATCCTTTGTAGCTCTCCAGCTTGGTACAACTACGCTGAAATTATCATTTTCAACTTTTGCGTCAAATCCAAGTGAAGTGAGTGTTGAAATTATGGTATCATTACCGATTTCAATACCGGTATATTTATCAACAAAAGCTTTATCAAAATCAAGTTCAACGGTATCATAATGGAAAGCATATTCATCTGTAAGTGATGATACAACTTTTACACCGCCGTCAATATCAGTCATAAGCTTAACAAAACGGGCAATGGCAGGTACTGTCATTTCAGGGTCAAGGCATTTTTCATATCTCATAGAAGCGTCTGTTCTGTGAGCAAGGCGAACAGTTGACTTACGAATTGAAACAGCATTAAAAGTGGCAGATTCAAGGGTTAATGTGTGAGTATCATCAATAATCTCACTATCAAGTCCGCCCATAATGCCAGCAATTGCAACAGGGGTATTATCGTTACAAATCATAAGTGTATTTTCATCAATATTTCTTTCTACACCGTCAAGAGTTTGGAAAGTAAACGGTGTATCAAAACGCTTAATTCTGATTTTTTCAACCTTGCGCGAATCAAATGCGTGCATTGGCTGACCCATTTCAAGCATAAGATAGTTAGTAAGGTCTGCAAGGAAATTGATAGCTCTCATTCCGCAATAGAAAAGGCGTATACGCATATTAACAGGCGAAATATTTGTGTTGATATTTTCAACCTGCAAGCAAGAATACCTTTGGCAAAGAGGGTCTTCAATCTTCATGTCAATCTTCGGTAAATTGTTATACTGTGATAAATCAACAGTTTCAAGAGGCTTAAGTTCTCTGCCGGCAAGGGCTGCAAATTCGCGGGCAATGCCATAATGGCCCCAAAGATCAGGACGGTTTGTGAGTGATTTATTATCAACTTCAAAAATAATATCATCAACCTGATATGCATCTTTAATATCGGTACCATTTGGCAAATCGTCTGTTATTTCCATAATGCCGCTGTTATCATCAGAAATACCGATTTCCTTTTCACTGCAACACATACCGTTTGATGTGTAGCCGGCAAGCTTCCTCGGTGCAATTTCAATTTCACCTATCTTTGCACCAATTTTGGCAAAAGCTGTTTTAAGGCCGACTCTTACATTAGGAGCGCCGCATACAACATCTGTAAGCTGACCGTCACCTGCGTCAACCTTAAGAAGATGAAGTTTTTTAGAATCAGGATGATTTTCAACAGATTTAATTTCTGCTACAACAATACCGCTAATATCTGAACCTTTGAAGAAAATTTCGTTTTCAACTTCGGCAGTAGAAAGAGAGAAGCGATGAATAAGCTCAACCTTATCAAGACCTGTAAAATCAACAAAATCTGAAATCCAATTCATTGATAAAAACATATTTAATTCCTCCCCTCTTAATTTTCATCGTCTGTAAACTGTGATAATGTTTTAAGATTACCGCTGTTTAAATCACGAATATCTTTAATGCCATATTTCATCATAACAAGTCTTGTAAGGCCTAAACCAAATGCAAAACCCGTATATTCATCAGGGTCAATTCCGCCTGCTTTAAGAACTTCAGGGTGAATCATACCGCAAGGGCAAAGTTCCAGCCAACCGCTGTGCTTACAGCTTGGGCAGCCCTCACCGCCGCAAATAAGGCAACTGATGTCAAGTTCAAAACCGGGTTCAACGAATGGGAAAAAACCCGGGCGAAGCCTAACCTTAATATCCTTTTGGAATACTTCGGAAAGCATTGTTTTCATAAAATAAATAAGGTTTGAAATAGAGATATTCTTATCAACCATAACACCTTCCATTTGGAAGAAAGTATTTTCGTGGCAAGCGTCTGTTGCTTCGTTTCTAAAACATCTGCCCGGGAAAATAGCTTTAATCGGCACACCGTCATTTACAAGCGCATCTCTATATTTTTTATAGATAGCATTTTGAGCAGCTGAAGTTTGGCTTTTTAAAAGCTGACCGTTTGTAAGATAATAAGTATCTTGCATATCACGGGCAGGGTGATGCTTAGGAATATTAAGTGATTCAAAACATTCATAGTCGGTTACAATCTCGCTGTAATCTTCAACGGTAAAGCCCATTGATTTGAATATTCTCTCACATTCCCTTTGCACAAGTGTAATAGGATGATATGAACCCCTATCCATAACCGGTGGCATTGATAAATCAAATTCCGGCATAAGTTCAATTTCTTTTTGAATTTCCTTTTCTTTGAGTTCATTTGTTTTTTCTGTAATTTTTTCGTTTACAAGACCTTTGAGTTCATTAACCTTTTGGCCGAAAGCCTTTCTTTCATCATTTGAAAGTTCTTTCATACCTTTAAGAAGGTCTGTAACACTGCCCTTTTTGCCAAGATATGATACCCTGATACTTTCAATATCAGCAAGATTATCAATCTTATCAAGTTCGGACACAAATTTTTCTTTCAAGCTTAAAATTTTGTTATCCATAATTCCCTCCAATTAAACAATAAAAAAATCGCCTCATAAAAATGAGACGAATTATATCCGTGGTACCACTCAAATTGCACATAAATATGTGCCACTCAAAATCCTTAACGCAGAAATACGCCCTGCTTTTCACAGGAAGCTCGTGAGTCGAAATTCATTGATAAAAGCAATACTGTGATTTCAGCAAACACACAGCTCTCTAAAATGCAAAAATATCAACTACTGCGGCAAACGCCCTCAGTCATAGCATTTAATTTATACAAAGATTTTAAACCAAAACACCTATTAAGTCAAGCGTTTTTGAAATGAAATTTAAAAAAGGTATTGTAATTTTGAATAATTATGTATATAATTAAGATATAATGCTTTACAGGGAGGTGACTTTACCATGACTGATAAAACTATGACTTTTAGAATTGGTGACGATCACGAGGATGTTATGAAAGAAACCTTGACTGAGGTTTTTGACGCATTGCAGGAAAAAGGTTACAATCCTATTAACCAAATAGTAGGTTATATTTTGACCGAAGACCCGACATATATAACCACTCACAACAATGCAAGAAGTTTGATAAGGCGACTTGACCGTGATGAGCTTTTGGCTGCAATGGTAAAGTCCTATCTCGATTAAAATTAAAGGAGGGTTATCTTTGGCAGAAAGCAAAAAGGAAAAAATCCTAGAATACAAAGGTAAGCCTTTGGTAAGATGTGGCAAAACTATCTATTACGGAAGTATGAGTGAGGCATATGTAGTTTGCCTTAATATTCTCAGCGATGAAGATATTAAAGGATTAAAAGTATCAGGTAAAGTTGCAATACAGCTTATTGATACCGACCCTTCAGTTACATCACCAAAGGAAAAGATTATTAAGAAGAGTGAAAAACAAGGCCTTTTCAATGCGCTTGATTTAGGTGCAGTATGGCTTGAAAGAGCTTTAAAAAAACAATAATCTAATTTTAATCACCGGTTGGTAAACCTAATCGGTGATTTTTATTTAAGGGGAATTTATGTCAAATATAATTGTAAGTATTTATAATTTCCTTTGGGGAGATTTAATAACGCTTAATTTCAAAGGGACAAGCATAGGCATACCTTTACTTGTCATTCTGCTTATTCCGACAGGAATATTTTTTACGATAAGAACTAAATTTATGCCGATAAGAAAGCTGCCCACAATGATTAGGGCACTTGGCGAAAAAAATGATGATAAAAAAAGCTTATCAACTTTTCAAACGCTGATAGTTTCCACCGCCACAAGAGTAGGTATGGGAAATTTAGTAGGTGTAGTAGCTGCCATATCCGTCGGCGGTGCAGGCGCTGTGTTTTGGATGTGGGTATCGGCATTTTTAGGTGCATCAACAGCATATGCAGAAGGCACGCTTGCTCAGCTTCATAAAAAGAAAGACCCGCTTTACGGCGGATACCACGGCGGACCTGCTTATTACATTCACGATTATGTTGAAAAAAAGAGAAAGAAGAAAATTAAGAAATCATTTATCGCTATTCTCTTTGCAATATTTGGGCTTATTTGCTGGTGCGGCATAAGCCAAGTTATCAGCAATTCCGTAACATCCGCTTTTAAAAATGCATTTTCAATACCGCCGATTTATACAACGGTAATTCTTGTAATAATATCAAGCTTAATTGTTTTAAGAAAAGATGCAACGGTTAAAGTGCTTGATGTTATTGTTCCTATAATGGCGGTTATATATTTTGTTGTCACAATATTTATAATAATTAAAAATATCAGCTTAATGCCCGGTGTATTTGAAAGAATATTTGAAGAAGCGTTTGGTATAAAGCAAGTTGCCGGCGGCGGATTCGGTGCTGTTTTAATGAACGGAATTAAAAGAGGTTTATTTTCAAACGAAGCAGGTTCAGGCTCTGCGCCTTGTGCTGCTGCCGCTGCCGAGGGCAAAAGGCCTGAAACAGTAGGAATGGTTCAATCGCTCGGTGTTTTGATTGACACTATTGTTATTTGCACCTGCACAGCTATGATTATGCTGCTTGTTCCGGAAAGCGTCACAAAAGGTAAGCAAGGTATGGATTTACTTCAAAGTGCTATGAATTATCACCTTGGCAGTTTCGGTACAATATTTGTTGCTGTAATTCTGTTTCTTTTCAGTTTTTCTACTTTTATCGGAATTCTGTTTTATGCAAGGTCAAATGTGGCATACCTGTGCGGTAACAATTGGTGGAGTCAAACACTTTATAAAATTATCGCTCTTATTATGCTGTTTATCGGTGGGCTTCAGGCATATACAATTGTATGGGATTTAGGCGATGTAGGAATAGGCTTAATGACAATTATAAACTTAATAATTCTTATTCCTATGTCAAAAGAAGCAATCAGCTTGCTTGATAAAAAGGAATAATAAAAGGCGTCATCAAAGGATTTTTCCAATGATGACGCCTTTTTTATGTAACGATTTCTAATCTTCTAAAATCTAATCAAAGCAGATTGCTTCTTTTGAGCTTTTTATAGTTGTAAAATTCAACCATAATATTCCCTACTCCGTATCATCATCATAAATATCAATTTTAAAAATAGGCTCGTTCTTTAAAATTGAATATTCCTCAGACGAAAGCACCTTTTGTTTAAATTCATCAACATTTTCTATCCAATCGGTGCGTGAAAGGTCACTGATTCGATTTGTAGGCGGGTAAATAACATCAATATGAATTTGGTTGCGTCCATCATTCTCCGCCTCATACTGCCTTACAAGCGAAAAATAATATTGCTCATCACAAGTGAATGAAAACACGCCTGTTTCAAAAAGTAATTGTGATTCAGGCAGTTCAACTTCACACATTTTGCAAAATATATCTAAAATTTCACTAAGCGGAGTTTTAGTTGTAATGTTATTTTTTAAGTAGTTTAAAATATCCATATTGTTTTAAGAATTGCTCCTTAATTTCCTTACAACGCTTTCTGCGTTTAAAATTTCATTGGCCATTTTAATTTTTGTGTAATAGTAATCGGCATTTCTTTTTATTTATAATGTAACACAATGTAGCGATAAAAATAATATTATAATCAACGATTTAAAATTATAATCTAATATTTTAGCCACGCCATTGATATTTTTCTAAATTAACTCTGCCGGCAATTACTTCGATACCCTCACTTATAAGCAAATCCGCCTGCACCTTCAAACCGGCAAAGGGAAATTTTCTGTCAGCTTGCCTTTACTGTTTACAACACGATAGCAAGGTATTTTTTGAGGGTTTGGATTTTTATGCAGCGCATTACCGACTGCCCTTGCATAATAAGGATTACCGCAAAGCGTTGCAATTTGCCCGTAAGTTGCAACCTTGCCATACGGTATTTTCATAACAGTTTTGTATATTTCTTCATTTAATGTCACAATTTTAATTATATTTAAAATTACCTGTCCATTTGCCACAATAACTACAAGACCAACATTCATAACCACAAGGAGATTTTTCTCCATATTCCTTAAATGTAATTGTTCCATTCAAATATTGTTTTGCATAATTATTATCTATTTGCACCCAATAATCATCAACTTCATCCTTGCTGCTAAACCACTTTTCCATATTACCGCAACTTATACTATGATTGTTATTGTTTGTACAATGTTTTTCTTTTTGGATATTATCTTTGGCACATTTTGACTCTTTCGGAGTTTTTATACTCTTTACTTTAGACCATTTTGAATATTTTTTTCCTTTATATGTTCTTATCCGAACATAGTATTTTTTTGCTACCTTTAGATTTGAAACTTTTTTAGAAGTTGTTTTTGCTTTCTTGAGCTTAATTGATTTCTTGTTCTTTTTAAACTTACTGTCGGTTGAATATTGGATTTGGTAGCCTGTAATACCTGATCTTTTCTTCCATTTAACTGTAAATGCTTTGCTTTGTGCCTTTACTGATGTAATTGTCGTTGTTGGTATTGATGCAGCAAAAACTGTTGTAGGAAATGTCATTGATATTAACAATATTATTGTTGTTATTATAAAAATAATCCGTTTCATTATTTTTCTCCTATATAAACTTTTAGTTATATTTAAAATTACCTGTCCACTTGCCACAGTAACTACAAGACCAACATTCATAACCACAAGGAGATTTTTCTCCATATTCCTTAAATGTAATTGTTCCATTCTGGTACTGTTGGAAATATCCAATATCTACTTCATCCCAGTATGCTCTAACTTCGTCCTTATTGTTAAACCACTTTCCCATATTACCGCAGCTCATACTATGATTGTTATTGTTTGTACA